>ERZ1504446.552-NODE-552-length-7349-cov-2.740335_pt1 | contig 7349 bp, 6 predicted proteins | sample MGYA00571828_ERZ1504446 | MGnify/ENA primary metagenome ERZ1504446 (study PRJEB39906, sample SAMEA3182066) | gut metagenome | biome: human; feature: gut; material: Stool; isolation source: human stools | place: Canada | collected 2013-03-05 ... | reverse complement strand
CGTGTTGAGCTTCTTTTGAACCATTGCCGCAAAATCATCCAGCATCATGGTTTCAGGGAGATTGCCGACTCGCATAATGCTGTCTTCTCCGACGGAAATCGTATCTTGCAGCCCGAACAGACGACAAAGCTCTGTATTTACTCCACCTTCCGCTGCATCAAGGTTTGTATGTGCGGAAAAGAGTGCAATACCGTTGCGGATAAGGGTATAAACAGCCGCCGTTTGAGGGCATTCGGGAGATATACGCTTAACTGCCGAAAAAAGCAGAGGGTGATGCGTTAAAACAAGATCCGCGCCGATTTCGACCGCTTCAAGTGCAACGGCAAGGGTGCAGTCAAGCGCAACAAGCACACGTTTTATCTGCTTTCTGTCCGTGCCGATTATTAATCCGACATTGTCAAACCCAAGCGCCGTCTCTTGCGGCGCGAGCTTATTCATTATATCTATAAAATCATTAAGCAGCATGTTTTGCTCCTTTAATCAATCAGTGTGTTTCGCCGAACAGTCATCATTCCGCCCGTTTAAAAACGCAGAAATCAATCTTGCTGTACTTTCTGCTTCAAAAATGAGTCGCTTCGGTCTGCCGCCCGATAAAGCTGCCCGCTGCAGCTTTTTTTCAATGATGCAAAGATACCGCTGCATCAGCGGCAAAAGCATTGGGTCACGCTTATTAAATGCTTCGGCACCGAATTGAAAAAAACCTTTTTCAAAGCAGTCGGGAAGTTGGCGCGGCGCTCCGTTTTTTGCCGAAATCAGCTGATAGTATCTCCCGCTGTCAAAAACAACCGCTTCATCAATTATGCGATAATTGTTTGAGTAAAGATAGCTCCGAAGTTCGGCTTCCCCGCGCATAGGCTGCATAACAATGCACTCAAGCGAACGCGCGAATGAATCAGAGCGTGAAAGTATGGAACGGATAACCTCGCCGCCCATTCCGAGTATAACAGCCTTGTCAGTCTCACCAGCAGAGTATGCCGAAAAACCGTTCGAAATACGGCATTCCATCTTGCTTGAAAGTCCGCACACATTCGCAAGCTGTTCGGCTTTTTTGAGGGACGGAGCACTTATGTCGGATGCAATAACTTTTTCAGCAATACCGCGTTGAAGCATTGCAGCCGAAAATCTGCCATGATCACACCCGATATCAGCAAGTACAGATGTTTTGCCGAGAAGAGCAGCTGCAGCTTCCAGCCTCGGATGCAGCGAAACACTTCGTTTAGTGCTTGGCGATTCCACACATCCACAAAGAGCAGCTGAGTCAAATTCCATAAAACTCCTTTCGCAAACAGCAGGATCCGCATATTAAATGTGAACCCTGCTGAGAAAAAATGATTCAATAATGACTTTGTTCGGTGCGCTGCAAAATCAGGAATCGGATTCCTCCTCGAAACCGGTTGATGAACATAACGGCATATGACAGATTCCGCAAACGGGATTATCGCTTTCCATCAGTGTGGAAAGCGGAACCCGCGCATCGCAATAGGGGCAGGTAATGCAGCAATCATCATCTCTGCCGTCGCAATTACAATCCTCGCAGTCTTCGTCGCAATAGCAATCATCGCACTCACCGGGGCAAGAGCAGCCAAAGCATTTGCTGTCATCATCATCGTCATCGTAAGCGAAAAGATCATCATCGTCGTTGATGTCGATTTCGTCATCGTCGTCATCAATGCCGAAAGCCAATTCTGCAAAAGCATCCAATGAATCGGAACAGGAATCAACTTCGTCATCAAGCTCACAAATGAGATCGGTGTTGTCGTTGACCTGTACCGCAATACTGTCTATGCAGTCGATCATCGCAAGCAAAAGTTTTGAGGTATCGTCGGAATTCGCCGAAAGCTTCATTCCATCAGCAAGTCCGCGCAGGTAAGCGGACTTTTGAATGATATTTGTTTCGTTTGCCATAGAATTTGAACCTATAACCACCCTGTTAAGCAGAGGCGCGGAGTCTGTTAAGAGCAGTTAACTCAGCAGCGCTCCATGTATTCACCGGTGCGGGTATCAACGCGAATGCGATCGCCTTCGTTAACGAACAGGGGAACAGCAATTTTGTAACCCGTTTCGAGTACGGCGGGCTTGGTGGTTCCGGTCGCGGTGTCACCCTTGAAGCCAGGTTCGGTCTCCGTAACAGTCAGCTCAACAAAATTGGGAGCTGCAACGGAGAATGCATTGCCTTTGTAGAAACGGATGGTGACGTTGGAGTTTTCAACAACGAAGTCGATTGCATCTTCAACCTGCTCATGATTGAGTGCGAGCTGTTCATAGGACTCATTATCCATGAAATAATACAAATCTCCGTCAGTATAGAGATACTGCATTTCGCGGGTTTCGATGTGTGCAGTGGGATACTTGTCGGTGGGGCTGAAGGTTCTTTCGAGAACCGCACCTGTCATGACGTTTTTCAGCCTTGTGCGAACAAATGCCGCACCTTTGCCGGGCTTGACATGCTGAAAATCTGCAATGCTCCAAACCTGTCCGTCTATTTCAACGGTAATGCCTTTTCTGAAATCGCCAGCTAAAATCATGGGAATACCTCCGTGATATAAATTTATAAAGTATGATTGCAATAAACAGGTCCACTCGGAACCTTATCGACCGCCTGCAGGGCGCATACTGCGCTGTTTTGCAGGCGGAAAAATAACTTGGAACATCAAAAGAAGCTTTTACAAGGCTTTTTTGACCTTATCAGAGGATGATGAGCTCCTTTGTTGTTGAACAGAGATTGATGTAACCGGTTTCGGTCAGAACGCAGCAATCTTCGATTCTGACACCGCCGAGTCCTTCAACGTAAATGCCGGGTTCAACGGTGATTGTGCTTCCGGGGACAAGAATATCTGCGGAACGCAGGCTTGCATAGGGACTTTCGTGGATTTCAAGACCGAACCCGTGGCCGAGGCTGTGACCGAAGCACTCGCCGTAACCGTGCGCTGTGATGATATCCCGCGCTGTCTTGTCAAGATCGGCGGCGTTCATATTGGGACGAAGCACTTCAAGGCACTTGAGCTGAGCTTCAAGAACAATGTTGTAAATCTTCACGAGCTCATCGCAGGGTTTGCCGACTGCGAATGTGCGGGTCATATCCGAACAATAACCGTTTACGCGTGCGCCAAAGTCCATAACAACGAAATCACCGTTCTGAATCTTGCGCGGACCGGGATACGCATGGCAAAGCGCACCGTTGGGACCGGAACCGACGATGGTGTCGAATGAATTGTCATCCCCGCCGAACTTGCGAATGAGATAATCGAATTCATTGCGAAGTTCAATCTCGGTCATGCCAACCTTTACGTGTTTCAGAACTTCTGCAAAAGCTGCATCCGCAACATTCTGAGCCTTTTGAAGCTCTGCTATCTCCGCAGCATCCTTAACGATTCTGCAATCCGAGATAAGCTTTGATTCGGGCAAAAGTTCAAAGGGCATGCTCTTGAACATGTTAAATTCGGCAACGGTCAGAGCTGCATCTTCATAGGCAACGCGTTTTGCGTCAAATTCTTTAAGAACTGCTTCAACATCGCCCGAACCTATTCCGCGGTTAACCTGACGAACTTCGCAAACTCCGGCGCACTGCTGATTTGCCTGAATGGTATAACGGAAGTCAGTAAGAAGAACGCGACCGTTTTCTGTTACAATAACAACACCGTTGCTGCCGGTGAAGCCGGAGAAATACCTGCGGTTAACAGGTGAGGTGATTATTGCTGCATCGATGTTTTTTTCACGAAGCTTAGCAATGAGTTTGTCGCATCTTTTTTTCATGATGATTTTTCCTTTCTATAAAGATTATCGCTCGACTCTGCGCAAAGCATACTCCAATCAGGCTGATTGCATAAGAGCCGAACCGCCATGGTAAATACAAGCTACTCTGTATTGTACCACAACAATGGGTGAATAAACAAGACTTGAGCGACAAAAAAAGAAAAAAAGTCCGAAATTCGGCTGCAAAGGCGCACTCGGCATCAAATATATCGTCATTCACCGTGTTGCTCAGTTTATATTCGGCCGCTCCGTACGGAATTGGGCACAAAATGATACCGAAAAGCAAAGCGGTCTTTTGCGGAATGCGGAGCAATAAATGGCTGTTGATGAAGATACACAGGATTGTCCCGAGAATTTGCATATATGCCTGAATTTGTGTGTTGTATAATTTTCAAACAACGTGTATAATTCTTCAAAAAGAAGCCGATGACTGATACACATTCACGGCAAAAAAACAACAAAACACGAGGAAATGAAATTTGGCTATTAAGTTCTATGAAAAAATGCCCGTTGTGCCTCTGCGCGGCTTGGTTGTGATGCCCTACACACTGCTGAGCTTTGATGCAGGCAGGGACAAGAGCGTTGCCGCGATCGAAAACGCCGCCGAAAACGACGGGTTGGTGTTTCTTACCGCGCAAAAAGACCCGAAACTTACCGATATAACCGCAAAGCAGCTGTATGAGATCGGCTGCATTTGCAAAATCAAGCAGGTAATTAAACTGCCCGGAGATACTGTCCGCGTCATGGCGGAAGGTGTATGCCGTGCGCTCGTTGACGGTTTCACGGGCGAGGAGCCCTTTTTCAGCGCGAACCTTTACAGTTGCGACGATGAAGAGCAAACCGACCCCGAAGCTTCGTCGCTCCGTCCGCTCGTTTCGAAAAAATGCCGCGATTACCTTGAACTGATCGGAGTAAACAGCCTTTCCGAAGCATTTGAGGTTATTGAGAAAAGCTCCGATGATACTGCATATATATTCAGGCTTGCAAACATAACCTTGAAAAAATACGAGGATCGGCAGTGTTTTCTTGAACAGGAGGACAGTGCCTCGCGCTGCGTAACGCTTTTGAACATTATTGCACGCGAGCAGGAGTTCACAAAGCTCAGCAAACGCATTGAGGCGAGTGTCAAGCAGCAAATAGAAAAGAATCAAAAGGAATACTTCCTCCGCGAACAGATAAAGGCAATTCGAAAAGAATTGGGTGAGAACGAGGAGACGGAAGCCGATGAGTTTCGCGCAAGACTGAAGAAACGCACGTTTCCCGATGAAATTCGTATCCGACTTGAAAAAGAAATCGACAGGTTCGCAACCCTTCCTGCCGGTTCACACGAAACACCGTCCCTGCGAACTTTCATCGATTGTCTGTTGGACATGCCTTATACCGAGATGAGCGAGGACAATCTTGATATTCAAAATGCGCGCAGGATACTTGACGAGGACCATTACGGGCTTGAAAAAGTCAAACAGCGTATTCTTGAGTATCTTGCAGTTGCGAAACTTACCGGAAAGGTGAACGGTCAGATCATTTGCTTTGCGGGCCCTCCGGGTGTAGGCAAAACCTCCATTTCCGCATCAATTGCAAAGGCTTTGGGCCGCAGCTTTGTTCGAATGAGTCTCGGCGGAATCAAGGATGAAGCGGAGATTCGCGGACACAGGCGCACTTATATCGGAGCTATGCCGGGTCGCATTATTTCTGCAATGCGGCAGGCGGGAACCGTAAATCCGGTCATTCTTTTTGATGAAATTGATAAATTATCCCGAGATTACAACGGTGATCCGGCCGCCGCAATTCTTGAAGTGCTTGACGGAGCACAAAACTTTGCTTTCCGCGATCACTTTTTGGAGATGCCGTATGATTTGTCCAAGGTTCTGTTCATAACAACAGCAAACAACCTTGCCGATATCCCCCGCCCGCTTCTGGACAGAATGGAAGTTATAGAGGTTCCGAGTTATCTTGCGACCGAAAAGATCGAAATTGCAAGACAGTATTTGATTCCGAAGCAGCTCGAAAAGCACGGACTGAAGAAGAGCATGCTGACCATCGGGGATGAGGAGATTTCCGAAATTGTCAATTGCTACACACGCGAGGCAGGCGTTCGCAGCCTTGAACGCTGCATTGCCGCAGTTTGCCGAAAGGCTGCCGTTGATATTGCAAACGGAAAAAAACGGATTCGGCTCAGCAAATCGAAAATAAAGGAATATCTCGGTGTGTCTCGGTACAGCTTTGAGCCTGCGGATAAGGAGCCCGAAATCGGATTGGTGAACGGACTTGCGTGGACAAGCGTTGGCGGTGAGCTGTTAGAAATTGAGGTTGAAGCGTTGAAAGGCACGGGTCAGCTCCAGCTTACCGGAAGTCTCGGCGATGTTATGCAGGAAAGCGCACGCACTGCTATTACGTGCATCCGCGCACACGCTTCCGAACTGGGACTGAGCGATGATTTCAATCAGCATACGGATATACATATTCATGTTCCGGAAGGTGCTGTTCCAAAGGATGGTCCGTCCGCAGGGATCTCACTCATGACGGCTGTTGCGAGTGCACTGACAGGCATTCCGGTGCGCGCAAGACTTGCAATGACAGGCGAAATCACTCTCAGGGGCCGAGTGCTTGCAATCGGAGGTTTGCGTGAAAAACTGCTTGCTGCAGCACGCGCAGGCATAACAACGGTGCTGCTTCCGGAGCAAAACCGCAAGGATATTGCCGAAGTTCCCAAGGATATTATTGATGCACTGCAAATTGTATTTGTGCATAACGCCGAGGAGGTGCTGAATCAAGCTCTCGTCCATATGCCCGACAGCAAAAAAATCCTTCCCGTGCATGAAGCAATGTTGGTCGGTGCACCTGCGTAAACATACGGACAATATCTAAGTTATCCGCTTTCAAACTGTGAAAAAAGCTCGTTTTCCACACCGGAAAACGAGCTTTATTATTGCACAAATAAAAAATATTTACACATGTTTAATTTGAATCATAGCGCTCACTTGGGCAATGCAGAACTTGCACAGCAGGCAGCGGAAAAAATCAATCCGATGTGTTGCCCGTACGGGCGATATTGTTCTTGGTGTTATTGCTGTGGGTAACTCTAAGCAACAAGCATTTCGCCCAAAAGGCCGAATGCTATGCCGAGAGCAGCGGCAATCAAAATCATTAATATTGGATGAAGTTTTTTTCGGCAGGCAAAGAGTGCAAGCACAAAAACCAATGCAGAACTCACGGTTCGAAACCAGTCCGATGCGGTGGCGGGAAAGCCTGTCGGAGTTGCCGAATTCAAAAAAACGGTTTTGCCGACTGTTAACACGGCGGCTGCAATAAGCCCGATCACCGCCGGCTTCAAGCCGGACATAAGTCCCGCAACTATTTTGCTGCTCTTAAACTTTTTATAGCATCGCGCAATCGCAAGAATAATCAGAAACGACGGAAGCACAACTCCGAGCGTTGCACAGACTGCCCCTGCTGCCCCACCGCGGACAGAACCGATATAAGTTGCAATATTTACTGCGAACGGCCCGGGTGTGCTTTCGCTCACGGCAATGAAATTCACAATTTCCTCCGCCGTCAGCCAGCCCTTGCTGAGAACTTCCGTTCTGATAAGCGGG
>ERZ1504446.542-NODE-542-length-7499-cov-2.479044_pt1 | contig 7499 bp, 3 predicted proteins | sample MGYA00571828_ERZ1504446 | MGnify/ENA primary metagenome ERZ1504446 (study PRJEB39906, sample SAMEA3182066) | gut metagenome | biome: human; feature: gut; material: Stool; isolation source: human stools | place: Canada | collected 2013-03-05 ... | reverse complement strand
GCTCCTCCGCGTTCGGCATACTTGCCTTTACGGCCTTTCAGATAACTGTCCTCATTAATGTAAGCCCAGAAATCATCGCGCTGCTCCTTGGCAGAATAAGTCACCTCACCCGTCTTGCTGTCAGTATAATCGGCAAAGTTCCACTTATCCAGCGCCTCGCGGGATGCCGGAATGTACAGCAAGTTGTTTGAGCCGTAATCGCCTACAATATTTCCGGTGAATGTATAGGAATAACGGGCGGCGGAATATCCTCCGGCATAGCCCATGTTCATACCCTCATAAATCAAAGACAAGGAGGAAGCGAAATTCTTGGCGTATTTAATACGGTAAGCGGCGGAAGCCAGCACACGGTTGGGCGATACATACGTACCATAGCCGGTCTCCGTGTCATTATTTCCGTTGACAGAGTAACGGTTGTTGTAATAAGCCGAGTTCACCTGGTCGCCGATGCCGTCGCCATACGACTTGGCATAAGAACGGGTGTAGGAAGCGGAAAGATGCAGGCCGAAATCAAATGTCTTGGCCAGTGAGGCGGTGAGTGAGTAATAATAAGCGCTGTTTCCCGCATTGGTGATATAATAAGCATCCGTCTTGTTCGCATTGGAGTACTCAAACATTCTGCGGACATCACCCGGAGCTATCTCCTGCTCTCCTTTAAACTTACGTCCCAAATTAGTCACTGTAGCCGGATTGAACTCTTTACTGAAAATACCTTCCAACGTAAAGTCAATGTCTCCGGGAAGTTTTGCATCAAAAGCCAATGATGACTTCCAGGTGGCATTCATCTTCAAGTCGCGGTCAATGATGGTGGCTCCGGAAGGTGCGGCAGGATCGGTAGCCGCCGGAAGGTTCAAGTTAGGATCTTTCAACATATCAGCCACGCTGGTGTGGAAACTCGGTTGTCCGTACTTAGCGTCCTTCTGCTCGTTATAATAATAGGTGCTTTGTCCGCAATTGGCATTACCTACTGCCGAAACCAGCCATACGAACGGCAGACGGCCGATGAAGTAACCGCTACCGCCGCGCAATACATACTTACGCTCGCCTGTAAGGTCCCAGTTGAAGCCGATACGGGGGGAGGCGGTCAGCTGGTAGGATGAAGGCAACTGGTCTGTGGCGTAATGATATCCGTCAAAGTCAATCTGTGCGAAATTCTTGTTATAGTTGTTCTTCAGCTCCGGATAAATGGGCAGTTCGAAACGCACCCCGGCAGTCAGTCTGAAGTTGTCTGTGATATTCATCTGGTCCTGCAGATAGAAAGAAAGCTGCTGGTACTTCATGTTCGCCAGGAACTGGGAACCGTCCCCGGTGTTGGAATAAGTGACACCGAAAGCAGCCGGAGCTCTGTTGTTCACAAAATCATCCCAAGAGGAATAGACATAATAACCGCTACCCGCCTGCATGAATCCGTTCACTGCCTTATTGGACTCAAACTGGATACCGCCCATAAAGTTATGGATACCGCTGGAGAAATTGAATTCATCGGTAATGACAAAGGTCTTCACCTGGCGCAAGTTCCCTTCTGTAAAGGGGTCCGGGCCGAATGAGGCATACAGGGAGCCTTGGTCAAGAATATCCACCGTAGGGAATGTTCCACCTTCGTAAGTACGAGGTTCGTTCTGATAAGAATAAGTAAAACGCAAGGCGTTATTGATTGCGCCCCACTTTGAATTCCATTCGGAAGCTATGGAGGTGAAGTTCTGTTCCTGCATATAGCGTGAGCTTTCAAAGTACAGACCGGTGTTTGCTGTACGGCCCGAACTGCTCTTGCCCGCACTGCCGTCTACTCCACCCGGATAGATGATTGAATCCTTAAACGGAGTGGTGGAAGAGGAAGGGTTAGAGGAATACTTGGAATGGGTATGGGTGAAACGGAAATTAATCTTGTTGTTGTTGTTGATGTTCCAGTCCAGACGCCCCATGATCTTATAAGAAGGAGTTTCCAAAGAGTATCCTTGATAACGTCCCGGATTGTAGTTGTATTTTTCCGACAGGTATTGGCTGATGTTGTTCATCCCCACAAAGGTACGGCCGCCTACCGTTGTGGTGTTCTCGAACGGACGGTGCACGATGCCGTTGGTGCTCCATTCGTCATTGGCGCCGCTACGCGCTATGCCCGACGGACCTGCCTGCACATTATCCTGATATTCGCCGTTCACGAAGAAGAATAACTTGTTTTTAATGATCGCACCTCCCAAAGAAGCTCCGTAGGTGGTACTGTGGTCACGGTTGCGGGTCAGCTCATAGTCCTCTACCTTATTACCGGTAAGGTGGGTATTGGAAGTATACATATAGGCTGTACCTTTGAACTCATTCGTACCACTCTTTGTCACGGCGTTGATGGCACATCCTGTAAACCCGCTCTGACGGACATCAAAGGGAGTGGTGGAAACGGAAATCTGTTCCAACGCATCCAGAGAGATAGGCGAACCGCCTGCCGGCAAGTTCGAGCCGATACCGAAGGCATTATTGAAAGCGGCTCCGTCTACAGTGACATAAGACTGGCGGTAGTTACCTCCACCCACTGAGAAACCGCTACCGATATTGGCTCCCTGAGGGGTCAGACGCATGATATCATTCATGCTGCGGCTCACCGTAGGTACTTCCGACATTCTGGCCGCATCGACATTGGTCACCGCTCCGGCGCGGTCAGACTTCATATTACTGCTCTTGGAAGCGGTTATCACTACTTCATCCAGCAGTTCGGTAGACTCCTTCAAGTTCGCATCCAATACGTAATTCTCTCCCAACTGGAGATTGATGCTCTTGTAAACCACTGATTGATAACCTACATAAGAAACTTCTACTTTGTAAGGGCCGCCGGCACGCATACCCTGGATGGAATAACGGCCGTCCACATTGGTAATGGCCCCATAATGGGTGCCGGACGGCTCATGAATAGCCTGAATCGTCGCGCCGATAATGGCTTCATTGCTTTGATCGACCACCTTTCCACTCATTGACGAGGTAGTGACCTGAGCGTTAACAGTAGCAGCGATTACCAACATAACCACCGCAAAAAAAGATCGCATTCTTTTTACCATAAACTTTTTATTAATTAATATTATAATTAATGTCTTAAAAGACGTTGCAAAGATAGCTAATAGAAACGATATACAAACTACAAATCGGTTACAATTTACAGTGGCAGGTCTATAGAAAGAGAATTTATATTTATAGTGAACCACATTCATCCTGCCGGATGACCCCGGGACACGGACCCGACGGGAATTCCATGCGGTGCGCGCATAATAAGATAGGTGTATAATAAAAAGGCTCTTAACCTCAAAAACGTCTTTATACTGAGGAAGTTGCCATACATTTCTGACGAGCCGTTGTGTGTATATGCAAACTTACCCAAGAATACGTTACTGTTCGTACACTTGGGTAAGATTTTATAGACAGGGCGTCATCAGTCTTCCATCAGCTTGCGGTAGCGCACCCGTTTCGGCTCCTCATTACCCAAACGCTTCATCTTGTTCTCTTCGTATTCCGAATAGGATCCTTCAAAGAAAAAGACCTCACTGTTTCCTTCGAAAGCCAGGATATGGGTACAGATACGGTCCAAGAACCAACGGTCGTGGCTGATCACCACCGCACAGCCCGCAAAATCGTCCAGACCTTCTTCCAATGCGCGCAGCGTGTTCACGTCAATATCATTGGTAGGCTCGTCCAGCAGCAGCACGTTGCCTTCTTCCTTCAGTGCCATAGCCAGATGCAGGCGGTTGCGCTCACCACCCGAAAGCATTCCACAAAGTTTCTCCTGATCGGCTCCCGAAAAATTGAAACGGCTGAGGTAGGCACGCGCGTTGATATCCCTGTTTCCCAGACGGATCAGTTCGTTTCCACCGCTGATCACCTGATAAACGGACTTGGCAGGGTCGATATCTTTATGTTGCTGGTCCACGTATGCCAGTTTCACGGTCTCCCCTACCTCGAAAGTACCTTTGTCTACGGTTTCCAGTCCCATAATCGAGCGGAACAAGGTAGTCTTTCCGGCACCGTTAGGACCGATTACACCGACAATGCCGTTAGGGGGCAGCATGAAATTCAGGTTATCGAACAACAGCTTGTCACCATAAGCTTTCGCCACTCCTTTGGCCTCGATCACCTTGTTTCCCAAACGGGGACCGTTCGGGATGAAGATTTCCAGTTTCTCTTCCTTTTCTTTCACATCCTCATTCAGCAGCTTGTCGTAAGAGTTCAGACGGGCCTTTCCTTTTGCCTGACGGGCTTTGGGAGCCATGCGCACCCAATCCAGCTCGCGTTCCAAGGTCTTGCGGCGTTTGCTTGCCACTTTCTCTTCCATCTCCATGCGTTTGGTCTTCTGTTCCAGCCAGCTGGAGTAATTTCCTTTCCAGGGAATTCCTTCGCCACGGTCCAGTTCCAGAATCCATCCGGCTACATGGTCCAGGAAGTAACGGTCGTGGGTTACGGCAATCACCGTACCTTCATATTGCTGCAAATGCTGTTCCAGCCAGTCGATACTTTCCGCATCCAAATGGTTGGTAGGCTCGTCCAGTAACAGAATATCCGGCTTCTGCAACAGCAGACGGCACAATGCCACACGGCGACGCTCGCCTCCCGAGAGGTTCTTCACCGGCTGGTCTTCGGGCGGACAGCGCAACGCATCCATGGCGCGTTCCAGCTTGCTGTCCAGATTCCATGCGTCCGTAGCGTCAATGATGTCCTGCAACTCTGCCTGACGGGCAAAGAGCGCATCCATCTTTTCAGAATCCTCATAGTATTCGGGAAGCCCGAACTTATTGTTTATTTCTTCGTATTCCGCCAGTGTGTCCACGATGCTCTGCACTCCTTCCATCACCACCTCTTTCACTGTCTTTTCATCATCCAGATGCGGTTCCTGTGCCAGATAGCCTACAGAGTAGCCCGGCGAGAACACCACTTCTCCCTGATAACTTTTCTCCAGTCCGGCAATGATTTTCATCAGTGTTGATTTACCCGAACCGTTCAGACCGATGATACCGATCTTAGCACCGTAAAAAAAGGATAGGTAGATGTCCTTCAATACCTGTTTGTTCGCCTGGAAGGCTTTGCTTACGCCCACCATCGAAAAGATAATCTTTTTGTCGTCTGCCATATTCTTTATATTATTAATTTATGTAAGTTGCCATATTTCACTGTTTTTCCTCCATCTTTCTGTAATACCACGGATGTGTGAAGAACTCATACATCAGCAGCAGAACGACACAGATACCGATACATATCCAATAAATAGTATCGGGATGACCCTCAGTCCACATATTCTCAAACAGGAAACCAATCAGTACTCCTGCCTCCCACATCAGCTGATAGGTATTGTTTCCCGTTCCCCGCTCGCAATGCCTCGGCAGGCTGATCATTTTTATAAAGAAACGTGACACAGTGGTTCCGGTTCCCATCCCCAACAAAATACCAGCTATATAACTGTTCATCAAGCTATTGGAAAAAGCGAGCAATAACAACCCTCCTATCATTGCCGCCTGCCCCAGCTCTACCTCCGAACGACCGGAAGCATGAGAAAGCACGTAACGCAAAAGCAGCAAAGACAGGACAAAGCCTATCAGGATACAAACAAAAAACAATTCATTGTAAATATGTGCCACCAATATCCCAAAGATAATGGCCACCATCATCATATTCATCCCCGGCCACAAAGTGCGCGGCAGCAAAAAACGGTCCAGCGAGAACCATGAAGTGCTGAGCGGAGCACGGAAAGGAACTTTCACCGCCGGAATCAGCACCAGCGCCAACGCTCCCAGAGCCATACTGGTATAAATGATATGGTGAAAATTCCAATAAGGATAAATATAGATCCCCAAGGCAAGACCCACCACCATTCCAAAACGACCCGCCCAGGCAAAAGCGATATTGGCGTCCGTGCGGCGGCGGGAAGCAGTGACATCAATCACCAATGTACTGCCCGTAGTCATGGTAATGACGCTGAACAGCCCTCCCTGGACAGCCCTGACCAAAGCTACGAACCCTACGGTCGCAACGTACGGATATAGCAGACTGGATGCCACAAACAGGAATATCGCTATAAAGCACACACTTTTACGTTTGAACGTATCAATAAGGTAGCTGTTGAATGTTCCCGGAAGGAACATGGCCAGCCCGAAAACAGCAATGGCTGCTCCTGCTTCCGCATAACTGCAATACCAGTGCCGCACCATCCATAAAGGCAGCACAGGAAGCATCATGTATAGTGATGCATAAAGCAAAAAATTGGAAAGGGATAACAAAAACATATTCCCAGTCCACAGTTTTGCCTTTTCATACGGAAAGAAGAAGTCATCATACATATCAGCAAAAACTTTTAATATTGTTCGTCTTCGTTAGGGAAATCCCCTTTTTTCACATCATCCACATACTGCTGTATGGCTCCCGTCATAACTGTATGCAGATCGGCATAACGACGGAGGAAACGAGGACTGAAACCGTTGGTCATCCCCAGCATATCCGATACGACCAGCACCTGCCCGTCTACCGCGCCACCGGCTCCGATACCGATAACGGGAATAGTCAGTTCCCTGGCCACACGCTCTGCCAGTGACGCAGGGATTTTCTCAAGTACCAGCGCAAAACACCCTGCCTCTTCCAGCAGATGTGCATCGCTCAACAACTTCTCGGCCTCTTCCTCGTCCTTGGCGCGTACAGTATAGGTTCCATATTTATTGATAGATTGCGGCATTAACCCCAAATGTCCCATGATGGGAATGCCGGCAGCAATGATTTTCTTTACCGCATCAATGATCTCCACGCCCCCTTCCAGTTTCAAAGCATCGGCGTGCGTAATCTTCATTACTTTGATCGCATTGGTCACCGCTTCGTATTCGGAAGTCTGGTAAGTGCCAAAAGGCAGATCCACCACAACAAGCGCGCGTTTCACCCCACGGACCACAGACTTTCCATGATAAATCATCTGATCAAGGGTGATAGGAAGTGTGGTCACATTTCCTGCCATGACATTCGAAGCGGAGTCGCCTACCAATATAACATCGATGCCTGCGCCATCTACAATCTGCGCTGTCGTGTAATCATAGGAGGTAAGCATAGAAATTTTCTCGCCTCTCTGCTTCATTTCCACCAAACGATGGGTAGTTACTTTGCGTGTATCGCCCGAAATATATCCTGCCATATTTACTTTAATTTATAAAAAACGGCTGCAAAGGTAGATGTTTTAGTTGACATTACCTCATCATATTCTTCATTTTTTCGAAACTGAATCCATTAAAGTCCTGAATAACAGCATTTGCCTTGTCGCGTATTTGCTCTTCAGAATTGGTGGTAGCCAGTCCTATCACAGTCATTCCGGCACGGTTCCCCGCCTCAAGTCCATGAAACGAGTCCTCGAAAACCACACAGTTCTCCGGCACGGTGTCAAAAACTGTCGCACCTAACAGAAAGCATTCGGGGTCAGGCTTGGAATGAGTAAACATTTCAGCAGTGAGGATACGGTCCACACTTTGCTTCAATTCCGGATGTGCTTTATATAC
>ERZ1504446.531-NODE-531-length-7598-cov-2.306642_pt1 | contig 7598 bp, 10 predicted proteins | sample MGYA00571828_ERZ1504446 | MGnify/ENA primary metagenome ERZ1504446 (study PRJEB39906, sample SAMEA3182066) | gut metagenome | biome: human; feature: gut; material: Stool; isolation source: human stools | place: Canada | collected 2013-03-05 ... | reverse complement strand
CTTGAAAAAACCAATAAGAATTCTTATATTTGTGATACCAACTTGGAATAACCTTAAAAACAGATAGATATGAAAAGAATATTATTACTACTGGTTTTATGTTTAAACATAAGTATGGTGCTTGGACAAGAGTATAAAAATTGGGAAAAATATGATATAGAGGGATTCTATATTATTGCCAAATCAAAAGCAGAAGCCAAGATTAGCAAAAATGTATTGAGGGAGGGAGCAGATTATTATATCCTCACCGAAATGGATGACCAAGTATTCCCATCTGGTGTCAGCAAAAAAATAACTCCCAAACTCTATAAATTAAAAGATACTGAAATATACATATTTTTCAGCTTTCCTCCTTTCCTATTTGATGCCGATAATGGAATGATAGAGATTAAAGACAATAAAGGAACTTTTTTCAAAAAGCCAACACAATAAACATCAAGATACTCCATCACCAATATCTTCATCAACCACATTCATTATCCCTAAAGATGAAGAGGGAAAAGTATGCTATAAACATACACCATCCACAAAAGAAATAATATAAATTAAAATACCATGCCTAAAATTACAAACTGGCGGTTATAGCCTCAGCCAAATCTTCATAACTTGCCAACGGGTTATCCGTGAAAACACTACGGATAACCAACTCTTTATCTATGACATAAACACGAGGTATCCCCGATTTAGCAAACTGATAGTATACCGTGCGGTTTTCTTGGGCCGAATAGGGCAAGGTCAAATGATTTTCGTCCCAATAACGGACAATCTCTGCCGAGCTCTCTTCCCTGCTAATACAAACCATCCGGATTCTTCGACCGTAATCCGTATATATTTTTTGCAGCACAGGAAGTTCTTTCCGGCAGTCCGGACACCCCGTATGAAAAAACACAATCAAAGAAACCTCTCCTTTCAGAGTTTCGGAAGTTATTATTTGTCCATCATCCATTACCACAGAGAAAACAGGAATGCTCTCTCCTGTTTGTAAATCAACAGTACCTTCCTCCACATCATCATCAATACACGCCGTACACATTACACAGGTCCAAAGCAGAAAACAGACCGTTTTTATCCAATTCTTCATTTTCATTCCCATTTTTCTTCTTTACAAAGATAACATGATTTTCATGAAATTACTACTTTTGAAGCATGAAACAAGAATTAAAAGAAAACCAAGGACTACCTGCCTCCTTACTGTGGACGCTAGCAATTATTGCGGGAATCTCCGTTGCCAATTTATATTATAACCAACCTTTATTAAACCGCATCAGCCGTGATCTCCAAACATCCGAGTTCACCGCCAACCTGATAGCAATGATTACCCAAATAGGTTATGCCATCGGATTGCTGTTCATTATTCCTTTGGGAGATTTATTTAAAAGGAAAACCATTATTCTAATCAATTTCACAGTCCTGGTCGTTTCATTACTAACCATCGCACTGACTCCCTATATCCATCTCATTTTATTTGCCTCTCTACTGACCGGCATTTGTTCGGTGATGCCACAAATCTTTATCCCCATAGCTGCCCAATTTTCCACTCCCGAAACCAAGGGAAAAAATGTAGGTATGATTGTATCGGGATTGCTGACAGGTATCCTGGCCTCGCGCGTAGTAAGCGGAATTATCGGTGAATATTTAGGATGGCGGTTCATTTTCTTTGTGGCAGCCGGGATGATGGTGATATGTGTCATCATCATCATGCGTGTACTACCCGACATGCCGTGTAATTTCAAAGGCAGATACAGTGATCTGATGAAATCCTTGTTTTCATTGGTTATGGAATACCCCCAGTTGCGTATTTCTTCCTTACGTGCCGGAATTGCTTTCGGCTCATTTCTTGCTCTATGGACTTCATTGGCATTTAAGATGGAACAAGCCCCTTTTTTTGCGGGAAACAACATTGTAGGGTTATTGGGATTATGCGGCATAGCAGGAGCTCTCACCGCCTCGTATATAGGAAACTATGTACAGGTTTTGGGAGTCAAACGACTGAATTACATCGGTTGTGGTTTGATATTTTCAGCGTGGTTCTCGCTTTATTCCGGTCAGAACTCCTATGTGGGAATCATCATCGGAATTTTTATCATAGATATAGGCATGCAATGCATCCAGTTAAGTAATCAGACTACGATTTTCTCTCTTAGCCCGAAGGCGGCCAACCGTATCAACACCATTTTTATGACGACCTATTTTATTGGCGGTTCCATAGGTACACTTCTTGCCGGAATATTTTGGCACTGGTTTGGATGGCAGGGAGTAGTAGGAACAGGTATCACACTGGCAACCTGTTCCTTTATGATAAATATCTTTTCAAAAAAATAAATCAGGAATCCATATCGCTTAGATGCAGTTCCAGCGCCTTGACCGAAATATAAATCTCGCGCACAGAAATCCCCAAAGAAATAATGAGCAGCACAAGCGCCAGTCCAAAAATATATACGGATATAAGGTAGAACTGTATATACATTAAAAACATACTGACCACACAAAGCAACAAACTTCCGATACCTGTCACCTGCATGGCACGTGTCAGATAAAGACGCTTGCGGAGATTAGCAATCTGTGCTGCTGTCACAGCCGAATGATTCTCACGATATTGGTCCTTCAACGTACGCACTAATTGAGCGTATGAAAGAAAACGATTAGTATATGCCAACATAATCAGCGATATGGCAGAAAATAATAAAGCAGGAGTTGTTAAATCTATTTCCATTTTTATAGGTATTTCAAAGTTAGAATATTGCAAAGATAAAGTAAATATCCCGATATTCTCCTTCCTTTTTACAATGAAAGGAATATCTTTGCAATAAAAATAATTCAAATAAACTAATATGCAAACCATAAAATTATACATAAAAGATTGGTTGGCTATCCATCCTTACATCCAACAACAGGCTACAGACAGATATTTTGTCGATCTGGCTAACCGATTATACTCCACTTGTACGATAAGAGAGATTCCCGAATCCATAAAAAAGAAATTATGTCTTTACACCGCTGCCTATTTTGAAGATGTCATTTCAGGTTTAGGTCTATGGCAAGCATTCATCAAAAAGCATCTGGAACTATATGATACGTCACTTCCTTTCTATACCATCCGGCCGGATTATATAAAAGATGAGATCAATGAAGAAGATATCCGCTTCATCATTTGGAACACTTTAGAGAAGGCTCCATATAAACATCCGTATATCAATCCGATGGACAGGAATATCGAAGAAACCTCGCATTCATTTTTCCGGATATTGGATGAAGAGTATGAAACGGCTCCCGCCAATGACACGTTACAGGATTTCTTTATGAACTTCAAAGGAAAAGAGAACGCAAACCATAAACTACGCTGGCTGTTCGGACATACTTATCTCACAGAACCATCTGTACAAGAATATATTGCACAGGTTACAGAAACCGACAAATTCATCATTCCATGTGGCCCCCTTGCCCTGTTTCTTCATGAATGGATTGACCTGCTGACCAACGGAAAAACCGAATGTTGGGAAGAGATAGAAGGACTATACCCTGCCATTCCCGAAATATCGGATGAAATGAAGGAAAGGAACCACCATACCTATCAATTGTTCACGCAAGGCACAAACGGTGCCCGTATCGTATATCTGGAAGGATATAAGGAACTACACCGTTTCCTTACCCAAGTATTACAATGGCCGGACGATTCCAATCACACTTTGCCCCAAATGAAGGAACATAAGGATTTCATCATGATGGTGAATTCCGAAAAAGGTATTCTACTGGCGAAAGATATATGCAAATACATCAGTGACCCTCTTAACCCGATGTATGATGCCGCAACGGCTGCCCAAGAGGCATTCAGCCTGCTTACTATCCCGACCAAATGCCCACCGGACCTGATGGAATATGTAATAAACAACCACTATATCCCCGATGCACAATTCCCCGAATTTGGTGAAAGGGAACTGGTTCAAAAGAATGCGGACTTTATAGCCCGCAACTCCTTATTATATTACTACAGGGGAGATTAGACTCTCCCCACCGCTACTTCGTTCACCAAAGATCTACTTTCAGCAAAGTCTTTCACATTTTGCAGAGTAGTATGAGCAATATTCGTCATTGCTTCTTTGGTAAAGAATGCCTGATGAGAAGTCACAATCACATTGTTGAAAGACAAAAGACGGGCTAAAGTGTCATCATCAATAATCTTGTCGGACTTATCTTCATAAAAATAAGGCTCTTCTTCCTCGTATACATCCAGACCGGCATATCCTACCTTTTTAGTCTTCAGCCCCTCTATCAAGGCATTGGTGTGAATCAACTGCCCACGCCCCGTATTGATAATCATCACTCCGTCTTTCATTTTACTGATGGAATAATCATTAATCAGATACTTTGTCTGTTCTGTCAAAGGACAATGCAGGGAGATGATATCCGAACTATGATAAAGTTCATCCAAAGTACAATAAACCACCTGATGTTCACGGGCAAAATTGTAATCGGGATAAAGATCATATGCAAGAACATTCATACCGAATCCACGTAATATCTGAATTAAAATCTTGGCAATCTTACCCGTACCGATAATTCCGGCAGTCTTGCCATGCATATCAAATCCCATAAGCCCGTGCAGGGAGAAATTCCCGTCACGTGTCCGCATTGTAGCACGGGGAATCTTGCGGTTGAGTGATAACATCAACGCCACTGTAAATTCGGCAACGGCATAAGGTGAATAAGCCGGTACCCGTACCACTTTCATCTTACCTGCCGTTGCCGCTAAATCCACATTATTATAACCTGCGCATCTTAAAGCCAGCAGTTTAACACCATTATCCGCCATTGCCCGGATAACTTCGGCATCAGCCGTATCGTTTACGAAGATACAAACCACATCCACTCCTTTGGTCAACACCACGTTATTCATATTCAAATGGCCTTTGTAATACCTGATATCAAAGCCAAACTTCTCATTAGCCTCCGTAAACGAGCGTTCGTCGTAGGGTTTCGTGTCGTAAAAAGCTATTTTATAAGCCATAATTGTTTTTCCATTTATAGTTCATATAAATAACAAAAACACGGCCCCTACTGTTCACATACTGACTTATAGTTTTTTCAGTTCCGTGTACAGGCGCTGTACAGGAAGCCCCATCACATTGAAGTAACTACCTGAAATACCACGGACACCAATGAAACCTATCCACTCTTGTATACCATAAGAACCAGCCTTATCCATCGGCTTGTAAACCCGGATATAATAATCGATCTCCTCATCGGACAATTCTGCAAACGTTACTTCTGTCACAGCTGAAAAACTTCGCTGAGCCCCGACGGTAGTCAGACAAACTCCGGTTATCACCTGATGGGTCTTGCCGGAAAGCTTCCACAACATTTGCCGTGCATCACCCTCGTTATGAGGCTTGCCCATGACTACACCATCCAACCATACAATGGTATCGGCAGTAATAATCAATTCGTCCGGATGCATGGTATTCCGGTAAGCAGCCGCCTTTTCGCAAGCTATATACAAAGGGATTTCCTCTGCTTTCAATGTATCCGGATAGGTTTCCTCTATGCCGGGTAGTGTTTTTACTTCATATTTTATACCTAAGCCGGATAACAATTCTTTGCGGCGCGGAGAATTGGAAGCAAGGATTATTTTATATTTTTCTAAATTTTCCAACATAACTTTTCTTTATTTCATTACCACCCGAAGGCCTTTTCATGAGCCATCCATTTTCCTTGAGCCTTCAAGACCTGTTCCACCACGTCACGGCCACATCCATATCCCCCGTTACGATGAGAAATATAAACAGCTGTTTCCTTTATCTCAGGTGCCGCATCAGCAGGACAACAAGGCAGCCCACACAAACGCATCACTTCATAATCGGGAATATCATCGCCCATATAGAGTATCTCCTCATCCTGCAATCCATATTTTTCCTTCAAATGGGCATACTCCCGGGTCTTCACCGCAGCAGCCAGATAGACATCTTTGATACCCAGCCCCTCATAACGCTTACGCACCGCCTCGGTATTTCCACCGGTAATGATGGCAACATGCAGCCCGCATTTCACAGCCAACTGCAATGCATACCCATCCTTGATATTAACCGTACGCATGGGTTCACCATTGGGGTGCAAATAAATAGTTTCCGCACTCAATACCCCATCTACATCAAATACCAATGCCTTTATTTTCTTTAAATCATAGTTTATCATACCACTTATGAGTTCTTTCCCTCTTTATTTGCCTGAATGACAGACAAAGGGAGATTATGAATACTTTTACTTATCTTTTCGTACAATTCCTGCAAAGACTCCTCATCCGCCAACATCTCCAAATGTTTGCTTATTACGTTTTCATCGTAGCGTACAGCCGGACCTGTCTGCGCCTGTGTGGGAGAAAGTTCATGTACTTTGCCGGCAGTTTCGTCTATCAGCGGAAGCATCACTTCAAAAGGAATCCCCTGCTTTATATGTGAACTTAATGCATACATATGGTTTGCAAAATTACAAGCAAAGACTGCCGCCAGATGCAAATACCTACGTTGCCCGGAAGTCACTTCATACACTTTAGGACTGAGACGAACTGCCACCATACGCAGCAATTCCACTTCTGCCGGAGCAGATGCTTCTATAAAAAAAGGTACAGTATTGAAATCCACTTCACGCTGCTTGCTAAAAGTCTGCATAAATCCATAGACATACTCCCCGCCGTATGTACAAACAAGGCCTGCTCCCTTCCTTTCACCAATACAGGAGCCAATTGTCGCAAAACTGCATCTTTCAGCGCTACAATATACAAATCGGCATCCCGACGTATCTCGTCCGGCACAATTGTGTAGTCTACTGAAAGTCTGGCAGCCAATGCAGAAGCAGATTCCTCTGTACGGCTGTATACCTGCAAGATAAGACACCCCGCCTTTTGTAAAGCAATTCCCAGATGGGTTGCCACATTGCCAGCTCCTATCAGAACTATTTTCATCATCGGGTCGAAACTAAATATAAAATAACTCCCACCAGCAACAAAGCCGCCGGCAACAAATAAGCAGACATCTGTCCCAACAAAGCTATCACCAAACCGATATTCAATATCAGCCATATACCCGCCAATACAATTCCTACTGACTTATCGGCCTTGAACCAAAGGAAAATAACAGCTGCATACAGTAACAGATTGTCTTTCTGCATAACCCATGGCAACCCGTGTGAAGCAAATCCTATAAACTTATCGATCAGATAAAGCATCCCCATCACAATGAGAAACACCGCAGAAGCTTTATACGTATCCTTATGATTGACAGCAGCCACGTTTACTTGCCTCCATATTTATTAATGTGAATTTTCTCCCATTGTAAATGCTCCTCATTAAAAGGCTTGCGTTCCATACCCTTATGCCCTACCGCTATAATGGAAACCACCTGCAACTGCAACGGAATATCAAGCAACGTATGCACGTATTCACCCGAGGGCATCCCGGTAGCGGTAAAACGTTCACGCACCTGTATCCAACAACTTCCCAACCCCAAATCTTCTGCCTGCAACTGGATCATTATGGAAGCAATTGACGCATCTTCAATCCAGACATCACTAGCCAACGGATCAGCCATCACAACTACAGCCATAGC
>ERZ1504446.529-NODE-529-length-7623-cov-2.789773_pt1 | contig 7623 bp, 5 predicted proteins | sample MGYA00571828_ERZ1504446 | MGnify/ENA primary metagenome ERZ1504446 (study PRJEB39906, sample SAMEA3182066) | gut metagenome | biome: human; feature: gut; material: Stool; isolation source: human stools | place: Canada | collected 2013-03-05 ... | reverse complement strand
CTGTTTGAGCAGGGTTGCCAATGCTTCTCCTTCGGATGCGTAAGTCGTGGCGGCGAGAAAAGGAACGTCGCCGTTCTTGACATAGACGAACGGAGCGCGGGAAGATGCTGGCAGGTTACGTAATGTCCAGCTTGTCGTACAGGTTCCACCGGATCGTTTGACAGATGCTTTTGCCGGATTGTTTGTCAGTGTGTAGGCAAGTTCTTTGACTTCGGGTGTCACGATCGTCAGTGTGTATTCTTTGACGGGAGAGGATTGGAGCAGTTCTTCGAAAATGTCTACCTCCGGCAGATAGCCTGGTTTGGATGTGACTGTGTAGTCGAGATAGATAGTTGCTCCCAGTTCTAGGCCTGTGTGGACGACAACCATTTCTTTCAGGTGGTTGTAAGCCGGAGCATCAGCCGCGTTGCGGGGAAGGACTTCCACGAAAGCATTGTCCGGTGTCTTGATGATTGTGCCGTCTTTTTGTTTGGTGTAAGACGAGTTGATCTTCAGTTCCTGGTATTGCGGATTGTACACGATGAAGCTTTCTCCGTATGTGCCGTTCATGGCCGTGTGGGTGAAAAGTGTCAGTTCCATTTTATAGCGGAACTTTTGGCTGCCGTCGGCATTGAGTGTCCAGGTCTTTGCTAATTTCTTGTATTCGGCTTCCGATGCTCCAAAAACTGTCGTAGTCATTAGTAGCATACAAAGAAGGAAGGCGAACTTATGTTTGTTTTGTATCATTTGATTTATGATTTATAATTTATGAAGAGGGAAGACCTTATCGCTTTATGACGATATAATCCCCGAATGATTTATGTGCATTCACGGCGTTACGGAAACCATTCCAGTCGCCTGCCTCGTACACGCGTTTCTTCAGCGCTAGCTTTTGGTGCAACACCACTTTGTTACCGTCCTGGCGGAGGGAACCTTCGAAGTCGGCGGCAGAACTTTGCACACTGTCTTCTTTTCCATTACCCGCTAGCTTATAACCTGTGGGGAGTTGGATCGTTTCGTCCAGTTCGACCAGACGTGAGCAGGCATCCTTGAAACCATACCGGCGTTCTTCGAGGTCGGTGTTGATGCGCAGGTAACTTTTTACTTGGTTATAAAGGTTATTCATCACCATCGGCTTGAACAGCATTTCTCTTTCTCCTGAAAGGGCATAACCTGGTATTTCATAACGGAATGTCATTTTGATCGGTGCAGCCTGGTAGTTCTTCGGGTCTTTGCCATAGTCCACGCTGATAAGACGAGCTTTAGGTGATACGGCAAGAAGTTGGCTTTCCAATGCGGCCTGCCATTGCGACTGCCAGCCGGTGGTGAAGATACGGCGGATATTGCTGTCCGACTGTCCTTCGGCTGTGATCGTGAACTGTCCTGTCAGTGTACCTTTGGCATCCAAGCGGTTGTTGGCTTTTATGCGGACATAATGGTTTTCCGGTGCGGAAACCGGCGTGAGACAGAGATCGGAACCTTCGGGAACTCCCGGTAAATAGTTTTGCTGTTGTTCGGCACTGCTCCACAGTTCGCGGCAGAAGGGGACCCAGGTAGGATCGAGCGGCATATAGGTTCCGCTGGAAAGTTTCACAACGGCGACACAGTGGTTGAAGTGGTCGGCCGGGATGCTTTCCACGCGACTACCGGCCATTGTCATGGCTGGATAGGCTTCGAAGCCTGCCATACGCAGGAAAGCGATCAGGGTACCGGCAATATCTTTACAGACACCACAACGGTCCGTGTAGTTCATCTTCAGGTTATGCAGCGTGTAGCCTTCGCCTTTGCCCATCGAGATACCGGAGTAACGGATATTGTCGGCAACCCAGTGGGTGAGGACGGCGATCTTTTCCATCTCCGTCTTTTTGCCCTGGATCAATTCGTCTACTTTTTTCTGGGCTTCGGGAATGGCACTGAAACTGCCGTAGTCTTCGTTCACTTTGTTAAACCAAAGGGATTTGTCTTGCCAGCGTGGTGTGCTGGACATCATCAGTTTCGGTGCGGCGTCGAACAGGTCGACCATGTTCGGTTCGCGTCGGGTCGGCATGATGTCTGTGCTGACGAACGTATAAGCTTTCCGACCGTCCTCGTAACGCATGGAAGAGGTGCATTCTCCTTGATAGAACTGGAACTGCATTTCTTTCTCCATCGGGATGTTTACCTTATATACCTTGCGGACAGTTGGCTCGGTTGTCCAGAAGGGGACGATATCATAGAATTGTCCGCGCATGGGCGGGATGAAACGGGATTCGTCGTTGCCTGTACCGCCAGTCAACAGGGCATAGGTGAAACCTTTTTTGTTGATCTGATAATCGATGATATCGCCCGGATCGAGACGGCCTATTTCCATCATGATCTGCCGTGCTCCCCAATAGATGGCGCGGGCAGGAGCGGCATAATCCTGCTGTTGGGTGATATCGAGGTTGATTACGTCGCCATTGGCTTTGTAGATGGTGACACGATGAAACTCTGCATGTGCCGTCAGCGGATCGTAATCGTATTTGAGGATGCGATTGGCGACGGCCCCGCGCGTGTTCATAACTTTGACGATTTTGCAGACCGTGAAAGAACCGGAGCCGGTAGGCTGCACGGTCACAGCGGTGCTGTCGAGTAGGTTTACACAGTCATAACCTGCGTATAATTCCGGCTTTTGTAGAGTCGGATCGGATGCTGTCCGGCAACTTTCCCCACTTTGTCCGTAAGCGGACGCCGTGGCGAGAAGGACGGAGGCGAAGATTGATAAATACTTCATAAAATATAGTGTTTTTGTATGTTTATTACTAAATAATTGATGCCCGAATTAATTTATCCTGTATATCTTTCCATTGCCAATTTCCGGCATGCCGCCCGATCGATCTTTCCGCTACCGGTAAGAGGAATTGATTCAATCCGGAGGATGTGCTTCGGACGTTGGTATTTGGGTAATATTCCAAATATCATTTCTTCCAGCTCGGAAAAGAGATTGTTTTCAGGTAATGAGAGAGATTGTTCTCCAATAAGGGAAGAGGCTGTCTTTTTACTCGGGAAGTGGTCATTTCCTGTGGTGATCAATAAAATCATAGCCTCTCCAAACTTTGGATCTGGAACGGATGTTATGGCAAAATTGGTAGGAATGATGGGGCGCAAGATTTCTTCCACAATCTCCGTTTGTATTTTTATGCCTCCGCTGTTGATGATGTTGTCTTTCCTCCCTAAGATGCGGAAACGGCCGTCTGGGAGCAGTTCGGCGACATCGTTAGTGACAAGTGTTTCGTCGGTGACGAGTGGAGCGTCTATTATCAGTGTGTCGTCAGTCGAGAGTGATAGCTTGACAGACGGGAAAGGCGTGTAATAAGGAGATGCATCCGGTCCGTTCAACCGTCGGAGGGCGATATGCGAAAGAGTTTCTGTCATTCCGTAGGTGGAGTAAACGCAGATAGGCAATTCTTGTATCCGTGTTTCCAGTTCATGGTCGATAGAGCCGCCACCGATGATTAGGATATCGATTTGGCAGAGGCGCTCTCGTTCTTCCGGAACCTGTAGCGTGTTGTATACTTGTAACGGAATCATGGCTGCGAATCGGAGTGGCATGTCGATGTCTGCCATCGGATGCCCGGAAGGTTCACGTATGACCAAATCTAACCCTGCCACGAGTGACCGTACGACCATCATCTTTCCGGCAATGTATCGGAGTGGCATACAAAGGAGGGCTTTATCCCCCTGCCGCAGCCCTAAATAATCGCAGGTGAGGCGGGCACTATTTACCATCTGTTCCTTGCGGACCATGATTCGTTTGGGTGTACCGGTCGAACCGGAAGTTTGTACTTCCAAGTAAGGAGAGGCAGACTTCCAATCGGAAATGAATTCGGATAATTGGCAATTGACTGTTGACAATTGACAATTATCGGGATGTTTCTTACTTATCAATTGTTTGTTGTCCATTGTCAATTATTAATTGTCCGTTGTTAATTGACAACGGCAAGTCAATGTTGTTGGTGAAGAGGCCACCTGTTCCTAACCCTTGCGGAAGCGGATTGTCGAAAGTTGCGCACCATTGAGCGATGGCGTTCAGGCCGACATTTGATTCCAATGCAGAAGTGATCCACCAGCCGATCTGCCGATCCTGAGCTTCCTTGATCCATTCGCTACAACCATATAGGCCTCCGTGAAGAGACGGTTTCAAGATGATATATTGCGGATTAATGAAGGAAAGCAATTCTTTCTTCTTTTCCGGTGTGTTGTAGCCAATGAGTTCTTCGTCGAGGGCGATGGGAACTGGAGAAGAAGCAGCTAACAGAGCCATGTCTTCCCACTGTCCTGCACGGATCGGTTGTTCGATCGAATGCAGGTCCAGTTTTGCCAGACAGTTCAGTTTTCTCATGGCTTCGTTCGGCGAGAAAGCACCGTTGGCATCAACACGCAGTTCGATTTCATCAGATGAAAATTGTTTGCGGATGATACGAAGGATTTCTAATTCTTTATCGAAGTCGATCGCTCCGATTTTCAGCTTGATGCAACGAAAGCCGGATTCTATCTTGTCTGTCACTTGTCCCAACATCTCTTCATAGCTTCCCATCCAGATCAGTCCGTTGATAGGAATACCCACCTCGCCATGCGAGAAAGGAGTGTTCCACAAGGCAAAGGAGCCGGCTTCAAAGTGGCGGAAAGCAGTCTCCAGACCGAACAGGATAGATGGATAATCGCGCAGTCCGTCCACGTCGATTCTGCCTGTGCGGGTGAAGTTTTGGCAAGCCTTGGCCAAAACTTCTTCATATCCAGGCACGTCGTCGCAACTCAGTTTAGGCAGAGGAGCGCATTCGCCTATTCCTTGGCGGCCGGGTGTTTCTTCTGCGGTGAGGTAGATATACCAACTCTTCCTCTCCGTGTAGGTCCCGCGCGAAGTCCCTGCCGGCTTTTTGAAGTACAAGGTCTTAGGGCGGATCTCTATGTGATAGTGCATAGCCATTGTGACTTTGGATTATGGGAATTTCGGATAATCTTCGAAACGGGGGCGGCGTTTTTCAAGGAAAGCTTTGCCACCTTCCTGGGCTTCGTCGGTCATGTAGTAGAGCATGGTGGCATCGCCAGCCAACTCTTGGATTCCGGCTTGACCGTCTAGTTCGGCGTTGAGGCCTGCCTTGATCATACGGAGGGCAAGCGGGCTGAGCAGCATCATTTCTTCGGCCCATCCGACATATTCGTCTTCAAGCTTATCCAAAGGTACGACCTTGTTCACGAGACCCATGTCGAGTGCTTCCTGTGCATTGTATTTGCGGCAAAGAAACCAAATTTCACGTGCTTTCTTTTGGCCGACGATGCGAGCTAAATAGGAAGAACCGAAACCTGCGTCGAAACTCCCCACACGAGGACCCGTCTGTCCGAATATTGCGTTTTCAGAAGCAATCGTCAGGTCGCAGACCACATGCAACACATGCCCGCCACCGATTGCAAAACCGTTTACGGCAGCGATCACCGGTTTTGGAATCGAGCGGATTTGCTTTTGTACATCGAGTACATTTAACCGTGCCACACCATCTTTACCGATGTAGCCACCGTGACCTTTCACATGCATATCACCTCCAGCACAGAAAGCCGTGTCTCCGGCTCCTGTCAGCACGACAACATTGATATCCGGTCGTTCACGGCAGATATAGAGAGCATCGCTCATCTCCGTCGTCGTTGTCGGAGTGAAAGCGTTGCGATAGCGTTCACGGTTGATTGTGATACGGGCAATTCCATTATAATAATCAAAAAGAATATCGTCGTATTCTCTGATGGTTGTCCATTCTCTTTTTGTTTCCATAAGATGAATTTAGAATTATAAATTATGAGTTATGTTCTTATTTTTTTAGTTGGTGGAAATACTCTTTGAGTAGCCGTACATCTTCAGACGCATCTGTGAATACCTCCATCAACATTGGTTGGTTGTGGGGGGCGGACTGGGTGAAAACAGCCATTGCACTCGTCAGTTCTTCATCGTTATGGACGGGAAGGTAAGAGAATCCTCTTTCTTTGGCCCATCCTTTGGCAGAAGTTTTGTGTGTAGCTGTCACGAAACGGCGTGTTTTATCCTCCATTTTTAGTCCGGGAAGTGCTTGGAATATTTCACCTCCTCCGTTATTGAGCAGCAGGATACGTAGGTTACAGCCGAAATTGCTGTTCCAAAGTGCGTTCATATCATAAAAGAAACTCAAATCGCCGATCACTACAAAATTCAGTTTGTCTGAACAAACGGAGTAACCGATGGCAGTCGAAAGCGATCCTTCTATGCCGCTCGTCCCCCTGTTGCAGCAGACTTCGACATCTTCTGGGAGTGTGTATAACTGGGCGTAACGTACGGCTGAACTGTTGCCTAAATGCAAGGCCGCAGGTGTTGGAAGCGACTTGATCAATGTTCCGATAGCAGCCATTTCCGAATAGCTGAATTCCGGTTGTGGCAGGTCGCGGGTGTTGTTTTCCCAGATGCGTGGAAACTCCGTTGTCCGGTTTTCCAGCAGGTAAGCGATTTTTTCGAGAAATTCGAACGGGTCCATCTCGATAACGGTTGTCAGGGAACCGTAAAGGTCTGTTACTTCTCCGCTAAGCGAAACATGCCAATGTTCGCGTGGCGGATGCTTGCGGAGAAATTGTTTGAGGCGTTTCGACACGATATGTCCACCGTATGTGATCAGCAGGTCAGGAACCATCTTCTCTAATTTTTCTTCTGGCAGGGCGTAAAGGGCGGCGTCGAAATTCTTTACCGGGATGCCGGGAATGGTCTTGTTACCTGTGTGCTCGGTAAGCCAGGCAAAATGCTTGTATAGCAGTTTGGAATATTTCTTTTCAAAAAGATAGATCAGGTTCATCTGACCGGCAACGATCATGCGACGGTTGTAGTTGTTCAGCCGCTCGATCAACCCTGTATATTCACGGTCGTAGACATTTAATCCTTGGTAGCGGGTGATGACGCGTACCTTGGGCAATTCCTCCGTAGTGAAGCGGAACAACGGTTCCGAGATTGGTACATTGATATGCACCGGTCCTTTCCCATGATGGTTCAGTTCGAGCAGAGCTTCGTTGATAAGACGATTGCAATACCATTCGTCTTCATCAGTATGTATCTCCGGCAGGTTGACGGATTTTTTAACCTGCGAACCGAAAACACCCGGTTGAGGAAACGTTTGCCCGTCCATTTGTCCGATCCAGGCCCCGGGACGGTCTGCTGAGATCACGACCAATGGCACTTGCTGATAGAAGGCTTCCGATACGGCAGGATGAATATTAAGTAATGCACTGCCCGATGTGCAGCAGACAGCAGCCGGACTACCGCCATGTAATGCCAGCCCGATCGCGAAGAATGCCGCACTCCGTTCGTCTGTCACCGGATAGCAGGAGAAGAAAGGGTGATTGGCAATCGTATGTACAATAGGTGAATTGCGGCTGCCGGGACACAAAACGATTTTCTTGATGTTATGCTCGATGAGCAGGGCTACGAGCTGCAGGATGTTTTTTTTATCTGAGTACATAATGTATTTGTTTGCTTTGTCATGCGATGGTTCTATCACTTTTTCTGCAAAGATAACATCTGTGGGGCAGAAAACATTCATAATCTTAATGAAAAAGGCTTCACCCCGGAATGGTCCGGTAGGCGAAGCCTTTCTGCTTTCGTTTATATCAGAAATTCAT
>ERZ1504446.515-NODE-515-length-7745-cov-2.331339_pt1 | contig 7745 bp, 4 predicted proteins | sample MGYA00571828_ERZ1504446 | MGnify/ENA primary metagenome ERZ1504446 (study PRJEB39906, sample SAMEA3182066) | gut metagenome | biome: human; feature: gut; material: Stool; isolation source: human stools | place: Canada | collected 2013-03-05 ... | reverse complement strand
AAGACGGAATCGGCCGAGCATGCCGGACCGTTTGGACGAACCGCTATTTTTGATTATTCTTGTTCCCGAATGGCCCGCCGGGTGCACGGTTCGTACAGGAGTTTCCGGACTATGACCACGACAGGGCTCTTTCCTGCGGACGTCCGGGCGAGCGGGAACGATGGAAGAGGACGCTCTCCCCGTCCGGACAACATCAATGACCGAACATATGGAAAACGACAAGGAAGAACGAAAATGGAAGGTGCTCCGAAGCGAGTACCTGTTCCGACGCCCATGGCTGACGGTGCGACGCGAGCGGATCGGCCTGCCCGGAGGAGGCGAGATTCCCGAATATTACGTGTTGGAATACCCCGATTGGGTCAATACGATCGCCCGCACATGCACGGGAGAATTCGTTTTCGTGCGTCAGTACCGGCGGGGGCTCGACCGGACTTGCTTCGAGCTGTGCGCCGGCGTGCGCGATCCTCAGGACGCGACGCCCGAGGCGGCGGCCCGCCGGGAACTGCTGGAGGAGACAGGATTCGGCGGAGGACAATGGAGCGAGCTGATGGTCGTGTCGGCCAATCCGTCGACGCAGACGAACCTGACGCACTGTTTCGTAGCGACGGACGTCGAGCGGATTTCGGAACAGCACCTCGAATCGACGGAGGACCTGACAGTCCATCTGCTGACGCCGGAACAAGTGCGCGACCTGCTGCTCGGCGACAGGATCAAGCAAGCGCTTCACGCCGCGCCCCTGTGGCGCTACTTCGCCGAGAATCGCCTGCTGTAAAAGCCGGTCAGAGACATAGATTCCGTCATGCCGACGACAGGGACGGGCGGCACGATGACCGATACCGACCGGCAAGAAACGGACGGCTCGCCGCAACCGGTATTTCTGCAAAACCGGTCCTGCATACGGATAAACCTTCCGGCAAGGAATATTGAGATGAGGCTAATCGCTTTTGTGGCGATTGAGCCATGCGTTTGTTAGCCGCGCTTTTTTATTTCTGCGCGGCTCCACTCCGATGTATCGGCCGAATGCCCCGCAAGTCCTTCTGAAAAAGGCGGTGCTCCGGACCGTTCCCGGCCAAGCTCCCGGGAACGAAGCGCCCCTTCGGCTCAAGGACAGACCACCCAGTCCGCTTGTCGCCGTCGATCCGTTGCCGTTTTTCTCGTGTATGGCCTTTTTTCAGTCGAAGCCGCCGAAAATTTTGCATTAAACAAAAAGTGTATTAAATTTGCACGCTGTCTGAAAAGACGCGAATTCCATACGGTGGATGTAGCTCAGTTGGTTAGAGCGTCGGATTGTGGTTCCGAAAGTCGTGGGTTCGAGCCCCATCTTCCACCCTCAAGGCCTTGAGAAAGAGGCCGCAAAAAGAGTAAAATCCTTACATATCGAAATATGTAAGGATTTTCTTTTTAGTCCACAGAGGAAAAAACAATGAAAAGCGGCCCCGCACAACCTTATCCGTAACCTTCGGGACCCGGCCGGGGGGAAAGTCACGTCCGAAGAACATTCCACGGTACTTCCACATCCTGCACTTTTACCGCAAACGTATTCAAAAACAGCTGCGAAACAAGGAAAAGCAGGGAGTACAATGCGGCCGAACAAACAGAACGCCCGAGAAAACAGACGAGGCTTCGAAAATCGTCAAAATTCCGTCTTCCTCGCTTTGCCCAACAGAATCCGACAATCTCAAGGATTTTTCTTTAAAGCTTCCCTACGGCCGTTTTCAAAAGTAGCGTCTCCTCATTTTATATATAGTCCGGAAGCTCAGAGTGGCTCGACCATATCCCGAAAAACAACCGAACGGACCGAACGAGCCGTTCCCCCCATTCGAGCCGAGAATCCATATTTTTACAACCGACACCGATTAGTACTCTTTTCTAAAAAATCGAAAGACACAATGTTTTACTACGCTATCCAATAAAAAACGCTCGACTTATTAAAGTCAAGCGTTTGAGATCATTTCTGTGGTCCCCGTGGGGCTCGAACCCACGACCCCAACATTAAGAGTGTCGTGCTCCCAAAGCCTCAAAAGGCTTCGCCTTTCGACGCAACCAACTGAGCTAGAGAACCGTCCTGTATTAAATGCTTGATGACTTTTGTTTATGTTTCTACCGTGGTAAAACATTTGGTAAAACACTCAAGTATTCTCCAATCCTGCATGGTTAATAAATAAAAGTAAACGAATCTTATTCTTTTACTTGTTTCTTACTTAGAGATTGATTAAACGTACTTTAAAAAGGGTATTCATAAATGTTAAAGTTTGGTTTACTATTTGATTCTCGGTCTTAGGTTATATTGTGATCCTTTATATTCATCTTTAGAAGCTTTGCAAGGTGCTGTATGACAATAAGTATGATCAGTGTGATAAAAACGAGGACAAACATTTGCAAGGGGTCTTAAATAAACCCCTTTGCAAAAGTCTGTCCTTTTCTAATAATTGCCAGTTTTGCTATCCTTTCAACACCTTCCAGAAACGTTCGGGTAGGTAGATGTTCTCCACTTCCACGGCCTGTTTGAATAGAGGAGCAATCTCTTCGACTTGAAAGCCTGCTATCCCACAACCAATCTCCGTTACCAGAAATTTCAGTTGCGGATTTCGTTTGGCAAATTCGATAAATTCATCCACGTATGGCTTAATGGTCTCCACACCGCCTTGCATGGTCGGGATTCCATAACTTTGCCCCTGCAGGCCGACACCTTGTCCCCACACGGCACCGAATTTTTGATAAGCTAACCGTGCTGCACCACCTCCGTGTTGTCCTGCCAGATTGCTCCCGAAGACGAAAATCTCATGGGGTTGGAGCGTAACGATATGATTGGATGCTATTCTCATAACGGGTCTGTTTCTTCAAAAGTACTGATAAATATTTCTATAGAATGGGGCTTGGCTTCCTTAATATTCCTTTTGCATGCAATTGAAGCATTTATAACTTCTTAAATCTATCTCTTCGTCGTGAGGTAGCCCAAAATAGTTATATATATAGAAATCTCCTACGAATGCATTGCATTTATCACAAACATTTACCCAATAATTTTCTTGTACTGTTTGACTATATCGCTTTTTAATATTTACGCCCAATTTTTGAGCCATTTCAATTTCTTTATTGGCGAAATCCTTTGGACTAAGTATATAGTTGTTGTCATTTGATATCACCATGGCAATTTTCATGTTATTGGAACATTTCCAGCATGGAGCAGTAACAACTATTAATTTTGCATTATTCATTCTCTCTCCGCATTTTTTACAAATTGGGTTTGGACACATACTTACAGCGTTAGGATGCAATAGTTTCTCTTGTATCTTGTCACATTCAGAAAAATCAGAAACCTTAATTTGTAGGCATGCGATTTTATTATCTTCATAGAATTGCAATGTCTCTGACGAAGGCTTATGTGTCACCACAATTTCTATTACTATGACAACTTTATCATCTTTATCAAGTAATGCAATATCAGGCTTGCATACTTGCAAGTCATATTCTTCAATAACTTTAATTGCTTTTTTTAGTAAATTTCCCTTATGTTGTTCGTTACATTTCTCACACTCCCATTCAAACCAAATAGCTTTATTAGGCTTCTCTAACTCTGTTCTTATATACTCTGCTACGCGTTGTTTGAATAATTTATGCAGGAATGATTCCGAGCAATAATTATCAACAGAACCTTTGTGAGCAAAGTGATTTGGTCTATGATATTTCTGTCCTTTAGGTATTTTGCTAATTCTTAATGATAAATTTGCTCCACATGAAGGACATATATAAATATCGCCTTTACGAGCGTTATCAATGTGTACAAAGTTGCCTGAGCTATTAATGGCGTATGGAAGCAATAGTTTTGTCATTGAAAAAACTAATGATTATTAATTATCTATACAAAAGAATCAAAATTATCGCAAACTTGCATTAAAAACAAAAACGTGCAAGAATATTATCCCTACACGTTTTCTAAAATATTCCTATATCCTTCATTTTACTTTATTGGAACTATACAATCAGATTATTCCATTGGTTACTCCAATAATCTCAAATACGTCTCCTTAAAATCTCCTAACGGCAATCTCCGAATATAGTAACTTCCGTCCTTGACTCAGAAATTCAGTAGTATCTGGTCGTGACTCAAAAAGCAGTAGAACAGATCGACCGATAAACCGTTTTTAGAGTCGAGTCGTGAATCCATACTGAATCCGACCGAATTGTCTATCTTATCCAGCGATCATTCGATTCGGATTCGGGGATCGGTCTTTCCCTTGTTCGCAAATCCGATCCGTATATCCTTACTCGCATCGGCAAAATCGGGTAGCATAAACATGAACGAAATCGGCTTCTCCCTGCTGTCGGGTTTTACCATATAAACCTCATACCGTTCTTTATCCGAATAATGGATTTTCGTTCTCATCAATTTAAACCCCTCGCACGTTCCGATCTGTCAACGGACGGGGGATGTTCTCTTTTTCCCTTTCATTTTGGACAAAATTTAGTCGGTTAATTACTTGTTATCACCATAAAGATAATAAAATCAAGCGATTAAATCAAATGAACTCCGATAAATTCGGAGTGACGGATTTTCGGGAGAAGTAGTTTTACAGGCTGTACAATAGTGTCGCCGAGTTATCGGAATACACAGGACAAACTTGTGCTGGGGGTCTAAACAGATACCCCCTTGCACAAGTCTGTCCACAATACCATAGCCTTTACTTTGTTTGATAATCTTTCCAATTGTCGCATTGAGTTTTTATCAATTCTGCTGTTTTCGTTTCAGGATAATCCATAATGACTTTTTTGTTATTACCCAAAAGCCAGTAACTATATGCAGCACTCTCTTTATCTGTAAACATGCTTAACGCTTTTTGGACAAGCGCCTTACTTTTCCTGTTTGCACGAGACCACAGACTGCTTTGCTTCCAATCTTTTTCCCAAGAATCACCTTGATAATACTGTGTCAATGCCCAACATTTATCTATCGAGTTTCCGATACCCGTAGCATATCGAATCATCATTTGTGCCTTGCGGTTAGGATCGGATGTTCGACGCACGGCCTGTTCTAATGAAAGCATTTCCCGTGCGAAATTATATTTATAATCGGAATTATCGTAAATCGGCGACGAAGCGTCGAACGGGTCTCGCCACATGCATTTGTCTTTATATGTATTGAGTGTGTATTGATAAGAAGATGACACCAGCTCGAAATATTTAACAGCTTCTTCGTATCGCATTTCGCGTAAACACTGTGTGCCGATTATATCACCAAGATAATCCATACCGATATATCCCCGTTCATTGAGAAAGCGATCAAATGCCGAACGAGGATGTATGACACATTCCCTATAAGCAATGACCTGATCGAGACCGATCGTATCGAGTAAATGGAAATAGGCATTGCAATAGTCGTAGTGATTCCACTCGGTACTTGCTCTATATTCTGTCATTGTCCTGCTTTCATGTTTATTTATTAAGTTTAGCAATCTGTTATCAGCCATATTTGCTAATTGAATCGCCCGTATATTATTTCCATGCTCCATATACCGAGGCACAAGTACTGAAAAGACAATTTTGCGCAGCATGTCGTTCCAATAATAATAACTTATATTCGAGCACATTAGATGTAGACCTTCATTGGCTGTCAATCTTTCAATTCGGTCATTAATATCATGTTTTATCTTATTGTCAAGCCATTGCAACTGCCCGAACAGCTTTTGTTCATAAACCGAGTTATATCGCAATAATTTTGCATCGAGATAAATACGCAAAATTTGAATGGATTCTGAAATAAAACGGGAGCCATGCGCCGCCTCCGCCTGCTTCAAAATGTCTGATGCTTCTTGGGTGTTACCATTCAATTCTGCAATATAGGCCGCCGTATAATACCACATGGCTCGATCTGTTTCTTTTTTGCCTGCCTGCAACGCAAATTCATAAAGACGGGAACATTGGCTTTGAATCTGAAGTGTATATTCATCTTGCTGGGGATTTTCTGCGAGTTTTTCTGCCTTACAAATAAGGCGTTGAATGATTGAAGCTATGGCGGATGAATTCGGACAATATGTATATATCAACTCTATTTGTTCTATTTCATAAAGATGCTGCCCCTGTTCGTTCATGCAATAAAGCAAGGAATGCACATCTCCGCACTTAGCATAAATCTGCATGGCTTGCTCGACTGATCCAGTACGGCAATAGGCTCCAGCGATGTATGGTTGTATCATCTCTTTTATCAGACCGTCTGGAATAGCTTCATGATTGTCATTCCAAAAATTAATGCACCTTTCGTATAGAGATGAGGCAAATAAAGCCCGAATAGCTTGTAACGCGTAGCGGTCTTTCAACATCGTTCCTTTATAGGCCATTGCCTGACGTGCAATATCCCTTAGAGTCGTATTCACGCCGTCGTCTTCGACAGGGTAATACCACGGGGAATTTTGTTCCCAACGTATTTTTTCGCATAATTTAGCCAGTACCAGAAACTCCGCAATCTCCTTGCATTCGTATTGTATCAAATAGTTCACAAATTGATTTCCTACCCTTGGGTTTGTATGCGGGGACTCGATAAGACGAGATACGTTCAGAATCGTTTCGTATGAATACTTATAAACCACCTGATAGATATCTTCCAATGGGATAACTTCCGAAGTGATTTTCTGCCACAATTCACAATTGCGAATCGCTTCGCTTTTCTCTTTACGTCGGTCGAACATATCATAGTTGAATAATTCGCTGTCGTCATAAACACGAAACGCATAGTAATGTTTAGGGGTATAAGACGGCCACAGCCCACAAGCGCGTATTTCATTGATCGGCCACACCATGCCGATCAAAACGAGATTAATAATGATCGTAAATATTTTTGATTTCATTGTAAGTATATTGTGAAAGGTTGGCGGAGTCCAAATGATAAAGAATAACGGAATACCCTTGTAATTTACTTTCGACTCGTTTTTTTACTTTAAGTACTTCTTCGTAATCGGAATTCTCCAAGCGGATAATATCTCCCGTATTAAGCGCATGTGATTCCAAGTAATGATTTTTGATAACTTTATACATGTTTTTACTTTGCCACTGATAAAATTCCTCATCGGAAAAATTCGTATTATGAAGTATGGCTCTGAATTTTCCATCGGAAAACCATACGCCCCATGCAAACGTCGGATATGCGTAGTCCAGCGGGATACCATACGTTATTGTTTTTTTGAGATACGACTCTACATTTCGGCTATCCAAAATAGAATTCACCGTTTCGGTATTTTTCAGACCTCCCGTATTATAAAGCATCAGTACGCCTCTATCGACAGGAGGATAAAGGGTCTCGTTCAGTTGATGCAATCGAACAGTGACACTCAATGCAATACCTTGTTTATGTAGTGAATCTCTGGCGGCCTGACACAGCTTGAAATAACTTTCTCGTGTCGTTCCTGTCCAATCGCAATCAAGTTGAATTTCGTACACGTTTCGTATTTTATGGCGTTTTGTCATCGCTAAAACACGGGTAACAATTTTATCGGCATACTCTGCTTCTTGTCCTTTCATATCACGCATGGCATCGAGCGTAATGTATACGACAGGAATGGTTTCCATATCTTCAGACGGAATCTGGCTAAAAACAGTAGTCGCAATCGGAATCGGTGCAAGTTGTTCTTCTAACCAATGGTTATCCAATGCCACATCGAAAAAACGTAAATAGAGTCGTTTAATATCGTGTTCTCGGATAAATGCCCATTCCGATTCCGTCGGATTGAATGTTGTCTTCCAGTGATAAATGG
>ERZ1504446.496-NODE-496-length-7940-cov-2.614838_pt1 | contig 7940 bp, 10 predicted proteins | sample MGYA00571828_ERZ1504446 | MGnify/ENA primary metagenome ERZ1504446 (study PRJEB39906, sample SAMEA3182066) | gut metagenome | biome: human; feature: gut; material: Stool; isolation source: human stools | place: Canada | collected 2013-03-05 ... | reverse complement strand
GTCCTTGTTGAATGCCTTCATAGAGATTTTGGCACTTATATTGCGGATGTCAATATGCTTGGCATTGAACTTTCCGGGGGTAGTGGCTGCATTCTTCACATCGTAACGGAAATTTCCCCGGCGTATTAAGATCGAGTTGAAACGCAGGTCGATATTGGATTGCTTTTTTACGGTGTCTTTGCTGGCGAAAGCATCGATGACGAATTGCAGGTTCAACTTATCTGCCGGCGTTTCCTTATGCAAGTTGACGGAGAAACCGAACAGGCGGACTGTCGAGAATACGATCCTGCCGTTTAACAAAGGCAGGATTTCGAAACCTGCCGACACATGGTTGGCATCGAACAGTACGGTTCCGCTTTCATCTTCGAGATACAGATTTTCCAGTACCAGGCGGTTGAACCATTCGATGTCTACATTCCCGATCCGTACGGGCACACCTAAACACTCGGATAATTCTCTCGTTGCCGTTGTTGCCACTTTTTGCTGCACATAGGGAATGCGCAATAAGATGGCCGGAGTTGCATAGAATATCCAGAACAGAGTGAGCAGGGTGACAATTATGTATTTAAGTCCTTTGATATCTTTACTATAATTTAAGCACAAAACTACAACAATATCCCGATAGATTTCGTTAATTTGCACAAAAATTAAAACGAAGATATGAGTGTGACAATCTTAGGAATCGAATCATCGTGTGATGATACTTCCTCATCTGTAATACGCGACGGCGTGATGTTGTCGAATGTAATTGCCAGTCAAGCTGTTCACGAAGCCTACGGCGGTGTTGTTCCCGAATTGGCTTCCCGCGCACATCAACAGAACATTATTCCGGTGGTTGCCGAAGCGATCAAGCGTGCCGGTATCGATAAATCCGAATTGAGTGCCGTTGCTTTCACCCGTGGGCCAGGTTTGATGGGATCGTTGTTGGTCGGAACTTCTTTTGCCAAAGGTTTGGCGGCTTCGTTGGATATCCCGATGATCGAGATCAACCATTTGCAGGCGCATGTGTTGGCCCATTTCATCAAGGAGACGCCGGAAGACGATCATGCTCCTTCGTTCCCGTTCCTTTGCCTGTTGGTATCAGGTGGGAACTCGCAGATTATCAAGGTGAATGCTTACAACGATATGGAAGTGATCGGGCAGACGATCGACGATGCTGCCGGTGAAGCGTTCGACAAATGTGCGAAGGTGATGGGGCTGGGGTATCCTGGGGGACCTGTCGTGAATCGCCTTGCCAACGAAGGAAACCCGAAGGCTTTTACATTTAGCAAACCGCATATCCCCGGTTACGACTATAGTTTCAGTGGGCTGAAAACCTCTTTCCTTTATACCTTGCGTGATAAACTACAGGAGGAACCTGATTTTATCGAAAAGAACAAGCAGGATCTTTGTGCCTCTTTGCAAGCGACGGTGATCGATATCCTGATGAACAAATTGCGCCGGGCGGCGAAAGATTTGGGCATTAAGGAGGTTGCCGTAGCTGGTGGCGTATCGGCCAATTCCGGCTTGCGGGATGCATTTCTTGACCATGCGAAACGTTTTGGCTGGAAGGTGCATATCCCGAAATTCTCTTTCACGACGGACAATGCGGCAATGGTTGCCATAACGGGGTATTACAAATATCTCGACAAGCAATTTTGCCCGATGGATGCGGCTCCCTTTGCAAGGGTAGAGGTGAAACTAAGGTAACATGTTGGTCGTTTCATGGGCATGAAACAAAAGTTTCCCCTGCATGAAACAAAAGTTTCCTACAGGGGAAACTTTTTATGAGATATAGGAACAAGGTAAAGAAGATACGAATGGTTATAGAAAAAGAAATAGGCGAGTTGCTTCGTTCCCGCCATCTGACGATGGGAACGGCTGAAAGTTGTACCGGCGGATATATTGCACATCTGATTACACGTGTGGCTGGCAGTTCAGATTACTTTTGTGGAGGAGTCGTTTCCTACAGCAATGAAGTGAAGCACCATGTTTTAGGCGTTTCGGAAGATAGCTTGGTTCAGTACGGGGCAGTCAGTCGTCCGGTCGTCGAGCAGATGGCGTTAGGAGCGATCCGTGTGTTAGGTTGCGACTGTGCGGTTGCCACTTCCGGCATTGCCGGTCCCGGTGGAGGTACGCCGGAAAAGCCGGTCGGAACTGTCTGGATTGCTGCCGCCTTGAAAGACATGGTCGTATCAGAATGCTGTCATTTCGGGACAGAGCGTGAAGATAATATCCGGTTGGCGGCGAATACGGCGTTGAGGATGCTGCAGCAGTTGCTATAAAATATGTTTCTCATATTTATTGGCCTTTAGCTGTGAAACATCCTGTATAAAACATCCGGTTGTTTTCTCGTGCCGTTTGGTTGGACACTTTAAATTGCGGAAAGGCCTGTTCCAGCCTTAGCACCAATGTGTCGCCTAAAGATGTATATAAACTGTCGGAGGTCGAATTATAGGGAAGACTGCCGAAATAGCAAAGATGATTTTCATTCATGAAAAGATCGGCGCCTAACCAACCTTTTCGGATACCCCATTCGGTTGAATCGGGGAGGGAAACATAGAGGTCGAGACTGTCCGATTGTACCATCAGGTTCAACGGGGCGTTTTTGTCGAATGACTTGCGCAGGCGGTCTTGGTCGGGTAGCAGGTAACTTTGCCGGTTTCGTTGGATTTGGGCGACTTCTTCGAGTAGTTTCTTGCTGTAACTTGCCACCCATATGCCCTCGTGTTGATAATAACCGAAAAAACGGTTTCCGGTATCCGGGTAATAGGTAAAAGTGATGCCGTCCCTTTTTTGTTTCTGCGGAGCGAACGAGCCGAAAGCCTTTTGCAATGTGTTTTTCTCTATCCGGCCGACGAGGTTGTTTCCCGCTTGTGCATAAAGGATAACTCCCTGTGGATGGAAAGATAGAAGTAACCACGGGATATTCCGGTTGTTTTGGATGATGGAAAGGTAGATATCCGGAATCTTCGAGGCGAAAGCATCCCGTTCCGAGTCTCGGGATAAGATATATTTGGTGAAAGCGGCAGGGCGATTTACACTTAGGATCGCATCCGATGCCGGGGCGACTAAGGTATATAGATCAGTCCGCACCGTATCTTTCTCTTTTTGCATTTTGCCTAAAAAGAACCAGACTGCCACCAGTGTAGCGAGAGCAGCTATAACGAATGTCACTATTTCTCGCTTGTCAGCTTTCATTGTACGTTATGTTTTCTTGGGACTCAGGAAATATTTACACCAAGGTTTGAGACCACATTCTTCGCATTTGGGCTTGCGGGCGATACAGGTGTAACGTCCGTGCAGGATCAACCAGTGGTGGGCGATCGGGATTTGTTCCTCCGGGATATGCTTCACCAACTCCTTTTCCGTTTCCAACGGGGTTTTGCTGTTGTTTGTCAGGCCGATGCGGTTGGCTACGCGGAACACATGTGTGTCGACAGCCATTGCTGGCTTGTTGTAGACGACCGAGGCTATGACGTTTGCCGTCTTGCGGCCTACGCCGGGCAACTTTTGCAACTCGTCTATATCGGATGGTACGACACCGTCGAAATCGGACATCAGCATCTTCGCCATGCCGACTAAATGTTTTGATTTATTGTTGGGATAAGATACGCTTCGGATATATTCAAAGATCACTTCCGAAGTAGAAGCGGCCATGACTTCGGGGGTCGGAAAATCCCGGAAGAGGGCAGGAGTGATCATATTCACCCGTTTATCCGTACATTGGGCGGACAGGATCACAGCGATAAGCAATTGATATGGGTTGTCGTAATGCAGTTCCGTTTCGGCGACCGGCACATGCTCGTTGAACCAATTCAAGACTCCTTTATATCGTTCCTCTTTGCGCATATATTATTTTATTAGTGACATGAAATTTTTACCAAGAAGCAATCCTAAGAATACGGCTAACAATCCTAACACATTGCTGGCGATCAGGTTTAAAAGTGCCAACTTATATTCGCCTGTTTTCATCAGCGACATCGTATCTAGTGCAAACGAAGAGAATGTGGTAAATCCGCCGAACAGCCCGGTGAAGAGAAATACTCTTGCGCCCGCAGATAGATTACAAGTTTCGGCTATACTCCAACAGAAGCCGATGAGGAAAGAGCCGATCACATTGACCGAAAGTATCCCGAAAGGAAAGGAGTGTAGCATCGAACGCTGTACCCACGTGGAAACTCCGTAGCGGAATACGGTGCCGATTGCCCCTCCTGTTATAAGTAGTAAAACCTTTATCATACCATTTACGTTTTTAGTGTGTTTTTCCCCGGGCTGGTTAAGGACCCGGGGAAGATGGTAAATGATTTAGGTTCTCAACTTAATTGGCTGACTCAAACTGTCTCAGAAAACGGACATCGTTTTCGGAGAACATGCGTAAGTCTTTTACTTGGTATTTCAGGTTTGTTATACGCTCAATCCCCATTCCTAAAGCATAACCGGAATATACTTTGCTGTCGATACCACAGTTTTCAAGCACATTCGGGTCTACCATACCGCAACCGAGAATTTCTACCCAACCGGTTCCTTTACAGAACGGGCAGCCTTTTCCACCACAGATATTACAAGAAATATCCATTTCGGCAGAAGGTTCAGTGAACGGGAAATAAGATGGACGCAAGCGAATTTTCGTGTCTGCGCTGAACATTTCTTTGGCGAAGAACAGTAATGCCTGTTTCAAGTCGGCGAAAGAAACGTTTTTGTCCACATACAAGGCTTCTACCTGATGGAAGAAACAGTGTGCGCGATAGGAGATCGCTTCATTACGATATACACGTCCCGGACAGATAATACGGATAGGAGGCTCTTGATTCTCCATGACACGTGTTTGTACGGAAGAAGTGTGTGTACGAAGCAATACGTCCGGATTATGTTGGATAAAGAAAGTATCCTGCATGTCGCGGGCAGGGTGGTCTTCTGCAAAGTTCAAAGAAGAGAATACATGCCAGTCGTCTTCGATTTCCGGTCCTTCAGCAATGCTGAATCCTAAGCGTCCGAAGATGTCGCAGATTTCTTTCTTTACGAGTGAAAGCGGATGGCGAGTACCTAATTCAATAGGATAGGATGTACGGGTGAGGTCGATGTCATCATTCGTCGTCTGTACATTCTCAAAGCTGGCTTTCAGCTCATTAATTCTATTTTGGGTTGCCTCTTTCAGCTTGTTGAGGTGCTCGCAGACTTCACGCTTCTGATCTGCCGCTACATTGCCAAAATCATTCATCAGCAAAGATATTTCACCTTTTTTGCTGAGATATTTAATGCGTAATGCCTCCAGTTCTTCAGCGTTTGCCGCTTTCAGGTTCTCTACTTCCTTAAGCAGAGCGTTAATCTTATTGATCATTTCTAATCATTTTTATTTTCAACGTGCAAATTTACTCCTTTCTTTGAATACTGCAACCGATTACGGTGGGTTTTTTTGAAAAAAGGGAGTCAACTATTCTCTTTTTATCAGAAATTGTAAGCTACGCCGATACCTAAAATATCTTTGAACTGAACTTTGGCGCCGCGTTTTTCGCCTTCATCATTAATGGTTTTTACGTCGTTGTCGTATTTGAGCGTGGTGTTGAGTGTAGCATTGAGGTATTTGTTAATTTTCATGTTGATCAGAACATCCCAGTTCATGTCTACGTTACCGAACTGCTTATTATAAGGAATAAAAAAGTCCACGTTTATGATCTGGTTCACGTTCTCCATGATTTTTCACAAATGTAAAAAACAGGTAGCATTCGCTTTTGTTTACCCAGACTTCACAGATCAAAGTTATTATCCGTTCATCTTACCTTTTCTTTTGAGCGGCAACCGAGGGAAGAGCTTTCTAAAACGGATCAAATGACTCGTGATGTTGCTGCCCGCAATGATGATTGTCACGGCGAGAATAATTAATAATATCCCGCAACCGATCCTTGGTGTCAAGGTTTCGCCGAACACGGCAACCCCGAAAAATACAGCTGTGACCGGCTCTAGTGCTCCCAGTATGGCTGTCGGTGTCGAACCGATATACTGGACAGCACTAGTTGTACAAAGGGAAGACGGCAAGCGCGATCAGGTTTCCCCAAAGATACCATTTGGCCACAATATAAAGGTCTTTCCCGAATCCGACACGGACAAAGAATAGAGATACGCCGAAAAGCAATATGTAAAAAGTCAGCGGAAGCGTAGCCACGTTTTTCAGTGTCGATTGGTTCACTCCTATTATGTAGATGGCATAGGAGAGAGCTGAAGCCATGACCAGCAAAACACCGGTGAGACTGAGTGTTGTGCCATCACCGCTTTTATAGAGCAGACCGATACCTGATAGTGCCAGTAAAATGCAAAAGACTGTTTGTAAGGTTAGTTTCTCTTTGAATACAAGTGCCATAATCAATGCGACCATGATCGGATAGACGAAAAGAAGTGTAGAAGCAATCCCGACTTCCATATAATTGTAACTTTGGAACAAAGCTAATGAAGAAAAAGCAACCAATAGCCCCATGACAATCAGTGGAACTGCTGCTTTATGTTCTATTTTGAAACTTCTCCCTCTCCCTTTAATCATCATGCCTAGTATGGGAATTGCGAACAAGTACCTGAAAAAAAGAACCGAATCAGGATCCATTCCGTCTTTATACAGTGGAAGAGCAAATAGTGGGTTAGTTCCGTAAGTCGCAGCGGCGATCGCTCCCAAAAAATATCCTTTTACCTTTGTATTCATGTCATGTAGAATTTGAGGTGCAAATGTAATAATATATATTGATCTTTTTTGTTCTGTTAAAATCTGCAATTTGTAATTTCCTGCCCTTGTATCTCTCCCTTTTGGAGGCTGGACAGGGAAGGAAGCGAAACTACAGCAGCTTACAATAATCCCTGCAAAAAGTTATTCACATTCGGATACCTATGAGAGGCAAAGGCATTTGCTTAGTCAAATAATAAAATAAATGTTTCCGGGCATTGAAATAAAAAGAGGATAAATATTGGGGGAGGATACCCGGGAACATTCTTTGTATTTAATTTATTTTGACTTTTTCCCCTGATGGGCTACGGCATCCATTAGTTTTTTGATTTTTTCCGGATCGTCGAGGAAATAATCCTTTACGAAATTCAGATTATCGTCAAACTCAAATATATACGGTACGGCAGTCGGCAGATTGAGATGTATGATTTCGTCGTCCGGAATGTTTTTTAAATATTTGATGATCCCGCGTAGGCTGTTCCCATGAGCGGCAATCAATATCTCATCGGAAGTTTCGAGTGAAGGGATTTTCCTTGTTCCAGATACTTTCCCCGTGGCGGAGCAATACTATTTTTTTCATATTCTTCTGTTTTTACATTTATATATATAACAACAGGACGAAGGCGATGGATTAGAGCTGCTTTTTCATTAATCTGTAAAAGTGGTTATATTATCTGTAATCCGTATACAGTCCGGTTATTATTATCCGTCTATTTTTGCAATTGTAAAAGCTTGTCTGGTATTTTATCGAAAAAGTAGTATATTTGCAGGCAATAATTTAAGAATCAAAAAATTGTGGGATATGCCTTTGAAGCGTTTCGGAGTCTCGTTGGAGGATAACCTGCTGGAGTCGTTGGATCAGTATGTGAGCGAGAACGGTTTCGCCAACCGTTCGCAGGCGATCCGTTTTCTGGTGGAGAAGAATGTCGCTGAAAAGAAATGGCAATGTAACCATATCGTGGCAGGTACGATCATTCTTATGTATGACCAGGTAAAAAAGGATATTACTTCCCGGATTGCCGATATTCAGCAAAATTATCAGGATGTTATCTTGTCTTCTTCCCAATATTATGTGAACCGGAATTTTTGTCTGCACATTGCAACCGTGATGGGCACAGCTTACCGTCTGACTGAGTTGTCGGACCGGTTGACTACGATAAAGGGGCTTAAGCATGGCAAGTTGGTTATGAGCCGGGCTGATTAGATATATTTTTTACCCGTATGGTGACACGAATTTTGAAAAGTGTAACAC
>ERZ1504446.494-NODE-494-length-7944-cov-3.661427_pt1 | contig 7944 bp, 10 predicted proteins | sample MGYA00571828_ERZ1504446 | MGnify/ENA primary metagenome ERZ1504446 (study PRJEB39906, sample SAMEA3182066) | gut metagenome | biome: human; feature: gut; material: Stool; isolation source: human stools | place: Canada | collected 2013-03-05 ... | reverse complement strand
GATGTGGAGAAGGTGAACCGGCTGATTTGAAGGATGCGGCAGGACAGGGAAAGAGTCAGTTTACCGACCGCAGGAGATGTCGTCACTTATATCACCCGTGGCGGTGACTATTATCCGCAGGCACACATTGAAAGGGGCGATGACCGGGAAGTCCATATTTGCCTTCTCCCACAGACACCTTTCTGCCATGAAAATGAAAAGTGTACCGGTTACAATACGGAAGGAGGCCCTTGGGTTACAACCGGTCCGGAATTGCTGATTCCCGATGGCATACGCAGCAAACAGTTCCGGATGTGGGGGCATACCGGAAGGCACAAGAACGGTGCCGTCCTCTTCCACACATTCGTCAGGGCTTGGAAATACACGGAACCCGATCCTCTGTACGGAAAGTACACCACAAAAGAATGGACGAGATACATCATCGAGTGTCAGCCGGATATTGAACCGGCTGATGCCTTTGTCTATCGGAATGAGGCATTCACCCTTTACTCGAAGGAAGAACTGGAGCGGCTGGTCGGGATTCTGCACGGAAAGCTTTTCAACGGATTCCGTCCCGGTCTGTTCATACTCTGGGCATACCGTATGGAATGGAAGGAACTTCCCGCATGGGAATGGAACATGCTGAAAGCGGACACCCATCTCTCTTTCCTTGGCATTTCTCCCGTCAGGATACAGACTGACCATAAAAGACATATAGTAACAATCTATAAAAAATCAGAGTAATATGGCACCATACAACACACCGCAGGCGATACGTCCGCTTGAGAAAACGATCTGTGATTTCGCCTATTCGAACGGCTACGATCCGATATCCGTTTTCAACGATTTCCTGCGTTATGTCATTCACGGGTTCTCTCCCGGCGCACCGCCCCTTATGGACTGGAAATACAAACGGCAGCAGAACAGGCATTTTATGGAGATGCTTACCGGATGGATACGGCTCATGCAGCGGGAATTGCAATCCGGCGGATGGTTTGATGCGTTCGGTGACCTCTTCATGGCAATATCTTCCAAAATCGGTCGGCAGGTGAACGGACAGTTCTTTACCCCGCCGGATATCTGCGACCTGATGGTCTTATGTACCGATTCGGGGGAGACAGCGACAGGAAAACGTATCTGTGACCCGACATGCGGAAGCGGAAGGCTGCTGCTGGCATATCATGTACGCCACCTGGGTAATTATCTGGTTGCAGAAGATGTCAACCGTACCTGTTGCCTGATGACCGTTTGCAACATGCTCGTACATGGCTGCATAGGTGAGGTCATCCACCATGACAGCCTCTTCCCCGAAAACTTCATGGACGGCTGGATGGTAAACCATACACTGACTCAGACGGGCATTCCTACCATTCGCCGGATGAGCAAGGAGGAATATCGGACAAGCAGGAACATGTCCGTTGACCTGCTCAGAAAGCGGAAAGAGAAATTGCGCCAAATGCAGCCGGACAAGAAACAATTGCCATATAAACATGGCAGAATTTATAAACAATAAACCGAATGATTATGAAACTGAATGTTAGCAATGAATTGAAATCCCGCCTGATGCATGCGGCGGAAAACGGGAGTGTGATAGCCAAAGACATCCTTTTGGAAGTAAAAAAGAACGTACCGGTGGAAGAGATCATACGCGGTACCTATAACTGCTTCTCCACCAAGCGCAAGCGGACGGAAGCGGGCACGTTCAAGAAAATCCGGATCGTGTTCACGGCCTGCAGCAAGGATTTGGCCCATCCCAGTTTCCCGGACCGGAACAACCCGCAGGCACCCTGGTTCCCGGAGAATCGTACAGTTCTGGAACCCTCCACGTTTGTTGAACTGTTCAAGAACCTGCCCAAGTACTCACCCGACGAAATCAATTATTTCTGTAGCGCCCTCTCATTGGACAGCAAAGTCACGGTCAGGCTGCATGAAAGCATGAACGACTTCATGGAAGCCTATCTGGAAAGCAACTACAGCCCCATCGCCGACAGTGACACATCCAGCCTGCACAGTTCCTGTATGAGGTATGAGGACAAGGCACGCAACGCCGCTGACTTCTATACCAACTTCGCCGGCGCTAAAATCCTTGTGGCAAGGGACGAGAGCAACAACATACTCGGACGGGCTGTTGTATGGAACGAGGTAACATTATGGAAATCAATAAATACACCGATTGCCGCCTCCCTGCTGGACCGCATCTATTTCTCACACGCATTCGTCGCCGAACTGATCCGCAAGCAGGCGCAGGAGGCGGGCATCCTGTTGCGACGCAGATACAACGATTATACACATACAACGGATTTCACCGTACTGAATCCCATTGAGGGGCAGGAATGGGCGGTCGGAGACAATATACAGGTTTCATTGACGGTGAAAGTGCCCGCCTGTAGGTGGCACAAGAAAGGGGTGCCTTACCTCGACACGTTCTACAGTCTTCATCTGACGGAAGGCAATCTGGAACTTAGAAATACGGAGGGCGACACAAGCATAGCCTCCTGCCGGAGCACGGAAGGGTGCGCAAACAGGAGAAAATATGTATGTCCCAAATGCGGAAAGATACATCCCTTTCCGGATATGGCATTCTGCAAGAACTGTCAGGATATGTACTATGTATCTACCGTATTCGGGAAAGTCCTGAAAGGATTATCAGTGGAATATAAAGGAAAGAAATATCCGTCTTTTCTCTTTCGTAAAGGGCGTCCCGTACCGGAATTCAGACGATACCTGCAAATCGAAAAATTGTTCATTTCCTAAAATATCATTATCATGGAAAAACTAATGGCTCTTTACGGCATTTCTTCCCCCTCCGGCAGAGAGGGGAAGATGGCTAAATTCATCATAGAGGAACTCAAAAAGATGGAGATTCCTTTCCGGCAAGACAGGTACGGAAACATCTATGCGGTCAAAGGCAACCGGAAAAGCTACCCCTGTGTCGTGGCGCACATGGATGAGGTACACCGGCGCAAGACAGGCTCCTATGCGGCCCATCTTGTGGCGGACTCGATGATTGTCGGTTATGATCACAAGCGTAAACGGATGACCGGAATCGGCGCGGATGACAAGAACGGCATCTGGATCTGCCTGAAATGCCTGGAGGATTTCAAGGCGGTGAAATGCGCCTTCTTCGTACAGGAGGAGGTAGGATGCATAGGCAGCGGCCATGCCGATATGTCCTTCTTTTCCGATTGCCGTTTCGTCATCCAGTGTGACCGGAAAGGGAACGGGGATATGGTAACACAAATCAACGGAATGAAGCTCTGCTCCAATGACTTCATTTCAGCTATCGATTTCCGGAGGTACGGCTACAAGCCTGCACAGGGGCTAGCTACGGATGTGGCGGCATTGAAAAGGAACGGGCTGGAAGTATCCTGCGTCAATCTCTCCTGCGGATATTATGAACCTCATACGGACAACGAGTACACCATCCTGGCGGATCTTTGCAAGTGCTACCGGTTTGTCCGGCACATCATCTGTTGCCATAAGGAAACCAGCACGCATATACCGGAAACGGAAAGAAAGCCCTTCCCCGGATATTATGAACTGTTCGGACCGGCCGGATATAGCGAAAAGGATTATATCCGTCTGTCAAAAGAGTACAGATCTGAATTTACTAAAACAAGCAAGACAAGCCATAAGAACAAATTGTAATTTATCAACTTTAAAAACAAAAAATATGGAAGCAACAGTCATGCCGGCCACTGCACCGGTACAGAAACAGCAGGGACTCAACCAGGTAGTCATCAACAAGGTACAGCGGATGATAGAAGACAGGCAGGGGGATGTCATGGACACCATCAACCGTCTGCTCAGTGAGGGACGGATCGCGCAGGATTTCATCGCTCCCATCGGGGTAAGCCAACGTAGCAAGGAACGCCCCGTTATCTCTTTCAAAGCGGAAGGAAGGGTACAGATGGCAATGCCCGAAGGGAACTTCAACCTGCACGGCAACGCCATAAGCCAGATTTCGGAGAAGATGGGCATTCCCGCCAAATACCTGCGCGAGCTTTCCGCCGGGGATGTTTGGCAGAAACAGTTGTGCGCCACCATCCTGAACGAGCATTCGGGATGGACCGAGCGTACACGGGTACTGATACGGGCGGTAGGAATGGAAGTCCGGGGCGTATTGTCGGACTCCTACCGTCGGCTGAACTCAGTGGATATCCTGACCGCTTTCATCCGTGAGGCGGGAGGACAGGGAGCGGTCGTGTCCGATGCCTATATGAACGACACGAAAGTATGGTGTGAGACAATCCTGCCCACTCCGATAGAGATACCCACCCGTAAGAACGGAACGGTCATCATCTTCGCAGGAGCACGCTTCTCCACATCCGACTATGGCAACGGATCGGTCGATATGCGGTCGTTCCTGCTCAACGGGGCGTGCCTGAACGGGATGGTCAGGGAGTCCGTCATGCGGCAAATACACCTTGGAGGCCGACTGCCGGAATCCCTGTCCCTTTCCCAAAAGACCTACGAACTGGACACGCAGACCACCGTATCGGCTGTTTCCGACCTGACCAAAGGACTGTACAGCAAAGACACCATCATGCAGAAGGCCATCGAAATTCAAGGAGCATCGGAAATAGACGTGGATTTCGACAAGGAACTGAAGAATCTGGTGCAGAAAGGTGCCTTGTTGAAAAACGAGGGACGTGAGGTCGAGAAACTGCTAATGAACAACAATCCTGACGACGGAGTTACAGGCGGGGCCACGCTATGGAAACTGACACAGGGAATCACCGCCTTTGCAAGGGAACAGCAGCCGGAACGCTGCCGGGAACTGCATGAAATTTCGGGACAGCTGATGAACCGGGTAAAGATAAATTAAGAGTGGCTAAGACTAAAGCCGTGAACGACGATGGCCAGCATCCGTTCACGGCTTTGCATAATTTCAATCTAAGGTATATAGAACAGTTCAAACTCCTCTTTTCTTCTCCTCTCTATGCTTGGAATGACTTTCCCCTGATAACAGCGGAACGATATATATTCCCTGTAAATATCCCGGTCGCCACTTTCCAGTTTTTGAATCAGTCTGCTTTTGGGTATCTTCCCGTTTCCAATCAGACGGTAACAGCCCACATTAAAACCTAACAGACTTAAAAGAAGCGAGTCTTTTCCATATTTACGGAATACCTTCAGGCACCGTTCAAGGTCGCATCTCAAAAGTGAATCCGCCTGCGCCTCGCTCAGGTTCTCGGTCAGCTTCTCATGGGGGAGCAGGCGGTGTCCAAAACCGATGTAAGGCATTTTCCCCCGATGCCAGCCTTCCCACCGTTTGATGTTGGAAACCGCCTTTTCCAGCATGGAGGGCGGATCTTCGGCACGAACATTCAAAGTGAACGGCAGTACCATCAGAATAAACAAAAGTTTCCTCATTCCGTTCAATTCCTTACCTCCACATCCAACGTGCAATACGTATGTCCATCCCCGTAGCTCCACCTTCTTCCCGTTACGGTCACCACACTTTCCGCCAGGTATTCCGCGAGGGACTGCCGTTCCGTTTCCGCATTCTTTTCAAAGCAGTGACAGGCCGGTGTCGTTTCCAACAGGTTGCGGGAGGACTTGTCGAGCCGTACCGCGTCAATTTCGAGCCGGTCCCCCATATTGGGAATCCGGTCGGCCGATTCCGACAGCTGTACCTCATGGGCCATTCCCGGTATGTACAAATACAGGTATGTCATGGTTGTACCTCCTTTCCATGCGTATCATCCTTTTCAGCTAGAGGGGTGTCATCCGCGTTGAAGTCATAACTCAACCTCTGCAAATTCCCCCAGTTATCCTCAAAATAAAGGTCGATGGTCTGTGACGCATCCGCACTCTGCGAGGTATAGTACAACCGGAACCTCAGTTCATTTAACAGGTAGCGGTCATTGGGTTTCAACACCGTACCGTCCTCCATCTTTAAGCTGCCTTTACCGTCCGGTTGGAAATATCTCAATGTATAGACTGTTCCGGAGAAATTTCCCTCCGCTTTAATTTCCAGACGGATTTCCACCGTCTCACCATCAGCGATCTTACCGACTACCGGCATCGACTCCACCGTAAACGGGTATTCCTGCTGAACGTCCAGTTCGCTGTCACAAGAAGCAAGAGAAAGACAGGAAACTGCCAGGCAGCATATAAACGTCATAAAGTCAACGATTTTCCTTTTCATGGGTATATGGGTTTAAAAATTAGAGAATGTATTTGATACCGATTCCATACTGGAAGTGGGCATGCGTGGAAGCGCTGCCCCAAAGGATGCGTTCACGAAGCCGGAGCAGCAGCACTAAACGGTCAGATAGGTAGGTCTCTGCCTCCAACGTTATCGCACCACCATAGATAAAGGATTCGCATTGTCCCAGCGTGGCACCGTCATACAGCAGTCTTTTCCCCCCGTTCACCGATTCATAGCCCAGCATCGCCGAACCGCCAATGCTTAAGAATACCGTTTTATTAGGGGAGGAAAAGATATTATAATAATATCCGCCTTCACCGGTATATTGCACTAAAGGGATAGAACCGTCACGATAAGGCGTATTGCGCTTCAGTACCTCGCCGCCCAGCACCCACTGGTTTCTCTTTTTTGCATAAGTGGAAACCGCCAGCCCGAAAGAGAAACCGGCATCTGGCTTATTCGCCTTGCAGTAAAAGCCGTCCGTCATTCCTGCCGTGAGACTGACGCCCTTCATTTTTGGAAGACGGCGTTGTGCTCCCGCCTGCCCTGCCAGAAGTACCAGCAGCGCAAAGGTGATATATAAATACCTCTTCATCGCACTTGCAGCTCATTGATAGTTTCCGCACGCACCAGATCCTCGTTGTCCACCTCAAAGATCTGATGACGGCCGCCTTGTTTCTCATACATTTCCACTACCAGTTTCTTATCGTCGGGAATGGTGAACTTGGGCAGGGCAAACACGGTACGCTCGTCCTTCTTTCCCTCCACACGAATGACATAGTTGAACGCACGCAGCGGATAAATCACCTGTTCCTGCATGGCGGTACGCCTCACTATCTTCTTGTCCACTATCTTGAAAGTCACGAAATCCACGTCAAACGGCACATGGGTGGCATTTCTCACCTCGGTATGGAAATAGAGCAGGTCTCCATGCGTATAAAGTCCTTTGAGCAGGAACCGTACCCCGAAGCGCTTGCAGCCGATGTGTTTGATCCAGTGCTTGTCCTGCTTGTGTACGGATTTCATGATCAGACGTACCAGACGCGGTGACTCACTGCCCAGCTCCTGCAAATAAATTTCCATCGCGTTGTTCGGGCGGTTCACCGTCTCCCCGTCATGAATAAAATCACACATCTCCACATTAAGCAGCAACGGTTCATCGGCATACTTGACATTGAAGGTGTAAAAATTTCCGTCTTCCGTGATCACGCTCATATTCGTCTCATTACGAAAATGCTTTCTGGCCGCTTTCACACGGATCACATTTTCCGCGCCGTCCGCCTTGCCGGCAATCAGGTTGGTGGAACCGAGATCCACATACTTGATGGGAGAGGGGAAAATCACGTGTACGGTCTTGTCGTAAGTGATTTCCAGACCATGCGGAGGTATCATCCGGCTGAAGCCTATCTTGCGGCTCAGCCCTTCAAAATAATCTCCGCTACTCTGCTGCGCATGGGCAGCTAAAAAGCCCGTCAGAAGGGCAAACATCATCAGAATCTTCTTCATGTCCGATTGTTGTTGGTTGGTTGTTGAATAATTGTATTTTCTCTTTTTCCACCCGGACCGGTTCTTACCGCTCCGGGGTATGGAGCAGCAGCCTGTGCCCGGCCTTCAGCGTGATTTTCACCGTCCGCATCCTCTTGGTGACGTACTGTGACACGCCCTGTATCACGCCTTTCCCCACGTCCGAGGCTATCTGCGCGCCGGCGTCCGTCGAGATGTTGATGCTGCTCCCCATCGAGGTCCCCATGTTGGCGGCTATCTCACGTACGGCATCATATTCCAGCGAGTTCGGGACAAGTATTCCC
>ERZ1504446.475-NODE-475-length-8157-cov-2.624537_pt1 | contig 8157 bp, 5 predicted proteins | sample MGYA00571828_ERZ1504446 | MGnify/ENA primary metagenome ERZ1504446 (study PRJEB39906, sample SAMEA3182066) | gut metagenome | biome: human; feature: gut; material: Stool; isolation source: human stools | place: Canada | collected 2013-03-05 ... | reverse complement strand
GATGTGTATAAGAGACAGGCGTACGTTTCTCCGTTCCAAGCCTCTTTCATGCTTCCATCCAATACCGGGCCCCAGCTTCCGCTATCCGTTTTGTCATACACCGCAGTCTTGGCATCTTTTGTATCAATATGTCCTTGTCCGTAACGGCGTTGCATATCCAATGTCTCGCCGATAGCTGTCCAAGTAAAATTACCACTATAACGGATTCCGAAGCCATCCTTCTTACTACCTTTCTTTGTCGTAATCAAGATAACGCCATTACCTGCACGTGAACCGTAAAGAGCAGCCGCATTCGGACCCTTCAAAACAGAAATACTCTCGATATCATCCGGATTAATGTCCATGGAAGCGCTACCACGGTCTACACCATCATAGCGGGATGCGCTTGAAGTGCTAGTGTCGCTGAAAGGAACGCCATCCACAATCCACAACGGCTGGTTATTGTCTGTCAGAGAAGAGTTTCCACGGATGGTAATCTTCGTAGAGCCGCCCAGACCGGTAGCCGAGGTATTCATCTGAAGGCCTGCCACCTTGCCCTGCAAGGCACTGGTTACCGAGGGGTCACCTGTCTTGTTCAGTTCATCGCTCTTCAGTTCCTGAACCGCATAACCCAACATTTTCTTCTCACGTTTGATCCCCAAAGCGGTTACCACCACTTCGCCAATCTGCTGTGTATCTTCCTGCATGGTTACATTCAGTACATTCTTGCCATCGGGCTTCAATGTTTCCGAACGGTAACCAATGTATGAGAACACAATCTCACCATTTCCGGGAACGGACAAAGAATAGTTACCTTCAAAGTCTGTAATCGTACCGGCTGTGGGATTTCCTTTCACTTGTACGTTTACACCAATCAAGGCTTCGCCTGTCGCATCAACCACTGTTCCGGTCACTGTATGTTCCTGTCCTGTCTGTTGAGGTGTCTGAGGCTCTCCGGATGCTGAAAGATAGACAATGTTATCCTCTATCTTATACGTAATTCCTTTGCCTTGCAAAGCCGCATCAAGTACAGACTGTAATGAACCGTTCTTCACATCAATGGCATTCACCGGCATTTCAGCCAGCTTGTCATCATAGAAAAACTGATAGTTAGACTGTGATTTAATGTTCTTGATCACTGCTCCAAGCGTTGTCTTGGGAGTTGAAAGAACGATTTGCGCGCGGGTCCATTGTATGGGTGCAGCCACAAACAAAAGAATCAAAAGCGCCCTGAGTAATTTGGGCTTTCTCATTAATTGATTGCCTTTCATAATTTATAAATTCGTTAACACTGACTTGTTTTTCTCCAGTGAAGGGGTTCTCATTCCCCTTTCGAGAATAAAAACAGGCAGCTAAAAGAAAACACTTACTCAATCTTGTTCTTTTTTCTAAATTTTCCAGAAAAAAGCAGAGGAAAGGCAAAAGTAGTAATATCATCGGACTTTGACGTATAGAAGAAATACTTAAAAAGAAAAAGGGGATGTACTCTTGCAATGCTGCCAAAAGAGAACATCCCCCTCCAACCTCTCTTTATAAGAGAGAAGTGCATGGTGAAACTTTTATTTTACTTTTTCGTCTTTTGAAAATGAATAAGGCAAATCACTTTCTTGTGTTCCACGCTGCATCTTGAAGTCAATAGTACCGCCTTGTAACAATTCGTTATGCTTCAAATAATTCTTGGTATAAACAGTACCGTTTACACGCATTTCATCTACATATCGGTTGGTATCGCTGTTATCCGATGCGGTTATTACCAAGTTCTTTCCGTTTTCAAAATGAAGTGTCGCCTTCTTGAACAACGGAGCACCCAGAATATACTCATCCGTACCGGGACATACCGGATAGAACCCTAATGCGGAGAATACATACCATGCCGAAGTCTGACCATTGTCTTCATCACCGCAATATCCGTCCGGACCGGCTGTATACATACGGTTCATCACCTCACGCAACCAATATTGCGCTTTCCAAGGCTGGCCTGCATAGTCATACAGATAAATCATGTGCTGGATGGGCTGGTTTCCATGTGCATAGTTACCCATGTTCATGACTGTCATTTCACGAATCTCATGAATTACCTGTCCGTAATAGCTATCATCAAAGATGGGGGGAACCGAAAAGACAGAATCAAGCATGGTAACGAACATTTCCTTACCTCCCATCAAATCAATCAATCCCTGAGGGTCATGGAATACAGACCAGGAATAATGCCAGCTGTTTCCTTCCGTAAAGTCACCTCCCCATTTCAACGGCGAGAATTCAGGAGCGAACTTGCCGTCCTTCTGCTTGCCACGCATCAATTTACTTTCCGAATCAAACAGGTTCTTATAGTTCATGGCACGTTTGGCAAAAAGTGCGATTTCCTTCTTCGGACGCTTCAACTCTTTCGCCAGCTGATAAATACACCAGTCATCGTATGCATATTCCAATGTACGGGCTGCATTCTCATGAATCTTCACATCACAAGGCACATAGCCCAGCTTGTTATAATATTCATATCCCAGACGTCCGGTAGAAGAAACTTCAGGATGTACGGCTTCCGTTCCATGAATCAGTCCTTTGTATAATGTTTCCACATCTTCCACACGTACTCCTTTCAGATAAGCATCGACCAAGATAGAAGCTGAATTATTGCCGACCATGCAACCACGATGACCGGGGCTGGCCCATTCGGGGAAGAAACCGCTTTCCTTATAAGTATTAACCAAACCTTCCTGTATCTCCTTATTTACCGAAGGATACATCAGGTTCAAGAAAGGGAACAAGCAACGGAATGTATCCCAGAAACCTGTATCCGTATACATATATCCCGGCAGCGTTTCGCCATTGTAAGGACTGTAATGAACAGGTTGTCCGTTGGCATCCAGTTCATAGAATTTACGCGGAAACAACAAGGAACGGTACAAGCAGGAATAGAAAGTGCGGTATTGATCCAATGTTCCACCTTCCACCTCTACTTTACCTAAGGCCTCATTCCAAGCCTCTTTACCTTTCTGTACCAATACTTCAAAACTGTCACCACCCAATTCCTTCAGGTTCCGAATTGCTTGTTCAGGACTGATGAATGAAGAGGCCACACGGGCATGAACTACTTCACCTTTCTTTGTCTTGAAACCGATAACGGCTCCGGTATGGAAATCAGTCTGCTCCAGTTTACCTTCTTTCAAGGTTACAGGAACACTGCCATCCGGTTTTTCAGGCTGTACATCATTAGAGAACGTAGCCTCATAAGTAAACGGCTTATCAAACTCAATAACGAAATAATTCTTAAAGTTGGCAGGAACACCACCACTGTTACGGGTAGTATAGCCCACGATTTTGTTTTCTCCGGGAATCACCTTGACAGACGAACCACGATCAAAAGCATCCACCACTACATATGAATCATTCTCAGGAAAAGTGAAACGGAACATTACGGCACGCTCCGTAGGAACCATTTCGGTTACGACATCATGTTCTGCCAAATAAACCTTATAATAATAAGGTTTTGCAATTTCAGCTTTATGAGAGAACCAGCTTGCACGCTTGTCCTCTTCAAATTCCGGTTTTCCTGTTACGGGCATGATGGAAAATTGACCATAGTCATTAATCCACGGACTGGGCTGATGGGTTTGTTTGAAACCACGGATTTTATTAGCCATATAAACATACTGCCATCCGTCCCCCATCTTTCCTGTCTGGGGAGTCCAGAAATTCATACCCCACGGGCGGGATATGGCAGGATAAGTATTTCCTGTAGAGAGTTCAAAGGAAGACTGTGTACCTACCAACGGACTCACATAGTCTGCATAATCCTTTGCCTGTACAAACAGCGTGACACACAGCGCTACAACTGATAGAAATAGTTTTTTCATGATATTGCTATTTGGGTTAAGTTATACTTTTAATTCTTCACCTGTTTTCCCCATTCCGTCGGTACGGGACTCATGGTAATCTCCATCGTTCCTCCACGTACCAGATCATCATGGGTAAAGAAAGGAACATCCAGCGGTTTTCCGTTCAACAAAACCGACTCAATATACTTATTGGTCTTCGAATTATTGTGGGTACGGATAACGAAAGTCTTGCGGTCGGGCAAATTAATCGTCACCTCCTCAAACAACGGACGTCCGATAGAATAAACCGGCTTACCGGGACATACCTGATAGAAGCCCATGGAATTCAAAATATACCAGGCAGACATCTGACCGCAATCTTCATTACCCGACAAGCCGTCAGGAGCATTGAAATACTGGTTATACAGCACACTGTCAACCAATTCCTGAGTACGCCATGGACGGTTTACATAGTTATACATATGAGTAATGTGATGACTAGGCTCATTACCATGCGCATACTGGCCTATCAGTCCTGTGATATCAGCAGAGGTAGCCTCCCCTTCCAACTGGGAAGAAACCGTAAACAAGGAGTCCAGCTTTCCTACGAAAGCATCCTCCCCACCCATCAAATTCACCAGTCCCGGGATATCATGCGGAACAAACCAAGTCCATTGCCATGCAGTACCCTCGCAATAATCATCATTACGGTGATTGGAAGAACGGGGATTGAACGGAGTACGCCATTCACCTTTACTATCCAATCCACGCATGAAACGGGTGGCAGGATCAAAATAAAATTCGTAAGCATCTGCAAAACGGGCATACTTCTCCTTGGTTTCAGTATCTCCCAAGCTGTCTGCCAGCACGGAGATACACCAGTCATCATACGCATACTCCAATGCTTTCGCCACCGATTCATTCTCACGGTCACATGGAATATAGCCAAGAGTATTCTTATAATAACGTGCTTTGGGCATAACATATGGAATCAGCCAATCGGGAGCTACAATACCGGTAGTGTCATATTCCGCTGCACGCAGACATGCCTTGTAAGCTTCCTGCACATCAAAATCGCGGTATCCCTTCACATAAGAATCGGTTACCAACGAAGCCGCATGATATCCCACCATAGTTCCGGTATAATTGGACACACAGTCCCATTTCGGAAAGATACCACCTTCCTGATGCTTCTTTATTAATGAACGGATAAACTCCGTATTCAACTGAGGATCGACAATAGTCAGTAACGGATGTAACGCACGGAAAGTATCCCACAAAGAGAAAATGGTATAAACCGGATGTTTCATGTCGGTGGTATGCACTTTCAAATCCATTCCCAAGTAACGCCCGTCTACATCTGTAAACAGATTGGGACTTAGGAAAGCATGATACATAGCCGTATAGAAAATGGCACGCTGGTCTTCATCATTGGTTTTGACTGCAATCTTTGACAAGCATTCATTCCATTTCTTCTTAGCATCGGCACGCACTCCATCAAAATTCCAACCGGGCATCTCAGCCTGGAGGTTCTTATAAGCACCTTCCGCATCAACAGAAGAGATAGAGAACTTAGCCAGCACTTGTTCATCTTTCGCCGTTTCAAAATGCAAAAGCATTTTACATACAGGAATCTGTTTGTCATTTTCCTGAACAGTATCCGTGTACAAGGTATACGTAAAGGGTTTGGAAAATACGGCATAAAAATAAAGATCCTGTCGGTATGCCCAATAGGCACTGCGTTTGCGCCCCCGCAACACAGTATCATTCACTGCCTCCACTTCCATTACCTGATTGATTTGTTGCTGAATATTATAGTCCATATCCAAGATAAATCCAGACTCCTTACTTTCCGGAAAAGTATACCGATGCATTGCCGCACGCTCTGTCGAAGTCAGTTCGGCTTTTACCCCGTATGTATCCAGAAAAACAGAATAATATCCCGGTTCGGCATATTCCTTTTCATGAGAAAAAGCCGATGCGAAAGGACGCTTCTGGCTTTCTGTTCCCAAGAAATCAGTACGCTGCACACCTACAGTCGGCATCAACAGGAAATCTCCGAAATCCGCACACCCTGTACCACTAAGACGTGTATGGGCAAAACCATTGATCGTAGTATCTTCATAATAATATCCGGAACAGGAATCCCAACCGTCAATACGAGTATCCGGCCCCGGCTGTATCATGCCATGAGGAACCATAGCACCCGGATGAGTATGCCCATGGCCTCCTGTACCAATAAAAGGATTGACATAATGGGTGTAATCATTCATTTCATTGCCCTCAGAATCACATGCAGTGAAACACAATAACCCTAGAAGACAGCCGCTTAAGAGCATGTTGATTTTCATAGATCTTTATTTAAAAATTATTTTGTTTCCGATGAGATAAATATATTGTTATCATCTACTTTCTTATAATTGAAAGGAATAGAGTTACGCAAAGAATTCAGCACAGACTCTATATTATCTTTCTTTTTCAGTACACCTGAATAAGTATTAGTACTGTCTACATCCGGTGAAAGGATTATCTTCACTCCATAGAACCGTTCCAATGCTGCCGCAATCTGGAAAATAGATGACTTTTCAAATGGAATCAAGTCATTATGCCAGACTATCTCCATCTTGGGATCGACCTGTTTTACTTGCATCCGCCCTGTTACCCTGTTTAAAACGGCTTTTTGTCCCGGCAACAAAGTAATTCTTCCTTTGTCCGATTTATCTTTTACCTCAACTTCACCCTCTATCAAGGTTGTTTCCGCAAAACTGTTATCCGGACGACATTTTATATTGAAAGAGGTTCCCAAGACCCTGACATCCATTGCCGGGCTTTTTACCATGAAAGGTTTCTCATGATTACGTGCTACTTCAAAATAAGCTTCTCCATCCAGATATACATGACGTTCCTTTCCTTCAAAAGCACGCGGATATTTTAAAACAGACGACTGGTTCAACCATACTTTTGTCCCGTCAGGCAACAACATCTCACGCACTTGTCCATGAGCAGCCGATGCTACCACCAATTCCTCCGCTTTATTCCGGAACCAATAGGCCAATCCCGCAGCCAGCACCATCACACCCACTATAGCAGCTGCATAACGCAACACACTTCTAAGCTTGAACACCTCTTGTTTCTTCTGATTTTCCCGTTTCAATCTTCTACCCAACCTGCGCTCTGCCCTCACTACCAGATTTTCCTCCTCAAAGGGGAATTTACCTAACTGATAAATCTCCTCCATACGGAACAGCTCTCCGGCATTCTCATCAGATTCTTTCATCCATTCATTGATAAGAACAAAATCCTCCTCCGAGCATCGGTTTTCCAAATACCTGATAATAATATCTTCGTTAAGTTTACTCATCTTTTTCCCTATTCATATAGTAAACAATTCAACTTGTAAAAACACTTAGCAGTTTTGCTGAAAATATAATCAATGACAATAATAAATGGCTGAGACGTTCGCGCAAAAATTTCAAGGCCTTATACATATGTGCCTCTACGGTACGTAAAGAAATGCCAAGAGTATCAGCGATTTCCTTGTTTTTCATATCATGAAGATAGCTCAGTTTAAACACCTCCTTACATTTATCCGGCAATTCATTAATCGCTCCAAAAATTTCCTGACGCAATTCCTGATTCTCTATCTTTTTAATAACTTCAGCATGATCCGGCTGGTAATATTGCAATCTTCGTTCATAGATCTCTATCATTGCCGCACTGTAGTTATTCTCTATAACCTGATGCTTCAATAAATTTATAGCCTTGGTATATACAGAACGATAAAGGAAAGCTAAAATCTGCTCTCCTATGACGACTGAATCTCTCCGCCTCCACAACTCCACAAAAACATCCTGCACTACATCTTCGGCTTCTTCGGTACCGACCAGCCGTGTCGCATAGAACAACAGCTTAGGATAGCATTGACGAAAGACGGCCTTATAGGTGTCATCAAGTTCCTCGTTCATATTATATAATTCACCTTTGTATGAAGGAGAGAGCCAATGTTCCAAATAACGATCCAATCATCCACTGTAGAGGCAAAAAGCTTCCGCTCATCATACAATTTTCAGGCAGATTCAAACCGCCTCTACAGCAAAACGATAACAAATATTACTTTTAACTCACCTCCTGTACAATTACAATTCTTAATAAGTTGAACCAATTATTATCTATCTATACCAAATATTTCCCGGTTCCGGACCCATTTCAAATTCTACAGTAGCACCATCCATTATTTGCCGGTGTGTGATATAGCTCTTATCGTATGGTTGCCCATTTACTTTCACCGACTGGATATAGATATTTTCACGACTTACTCCAGGGGCCAGTACTGTGAACGTTTTTCCATTATCCAGATGCATCT
>ERZ1504446.458-NODE-458-length-8416-cov-2.664035_pt1 | contig 8416 bp, 9 predicted proteins | sample MGYA00571828_ERZ1504446 | MGnify/ENA primary metagenome ERZ1504446 (study PRJEB39906, sample SAMEA3182066) | gut metagenome | biome: human; feature: gut; material: Stool; isolation source: human stools | place: Canada | collected 2013-03-05 ... | reverse complement strand
GCAGCCGGCGGGAGCGCTCCAGCGCCTCCAGATCCAGCCGCTCCAGCATGGCCCGGACTCCTTCCGGCCGGAAGGGCTTTCGCAGATAGTAGCAGGCTCCCACCTCATAGCTCTCGCTGGCGAAGTCGTTGCTGGAGGTGGCGAAGGCCAGCCGCACCTGTCCGTCTCCGGCCCGCAGCCGCCGGGCCACCTCCATGCCTGTGGCGCCGCCCATGTAGATATCCAGCACCACCAGCTCGAAGGCGCCGGGCCGCCAGTCCGCCAGCAGCGCTTCCCCGCTGCCGTAGTGGGAGATCTCCGTCTCCCGACCCAGCTGCTCGGTGAGATACTGCTCCAGCTGCGCCAGAGCCCTGGGATCATCATCCACCAGTGCGATCTTCATAGGCAGTGCTCCTCTCTGCATGATACTGTCTCCATCATACTCCGTACCGAGCGAAAAAACAAGAAAAATGATATGCCTTGCCCAAAGCTGAAAATTTTTCTGAAACCCTCTCGCTTTTTGCATTGGGATGTGGTATGATACCGAACGTATGGTACATATCACGACAGGAGGCCATGTTACATGGACATTTTCGATATTTTAGGCCCGGTGATGGTGGGTCCCTCCAGCTCCCACACCGCCGGAGCGGCCCGCATCGGCAAGATGGCTCGTACACTGCTGGGCGGTGAGCCGATGGAGGCCAGGATCCACCTCCACGGCTCCTTTGCCGAGACCGGCTCCGGCCACGGCACCGATCGGGCGCTGGTGGCGGGTCTGCTGGGCATGAACCCCGACGATATGCGGATCCCCTTCGCCTTTCAGGAGGCGGCGAAGGCGGGTCTGCACTTCACCGTGGATAAGATCGACCTGCGGGACGCCCACCCCAACACGGCGGTCATCGAGGTCCGGGACGCCCACGGCAAGCAGCTGGAGCTGCAAGCCGCCTCCATCGGCGGCGGCCGCATCGTGGTGAACAAGCTGGACGGCATTGACGTCAGCTTCACCGGAGACTACAACACGCTGGTGGTCCGCAACCACGATGAAAACGGTGCTCTGGCCGCCGTCACCACCATCCTCAGCCAGCTGCGGATCAACGTGGCCAATATGAGCCTGTGCCGCCACAAGCGGGGCGGTGACGCCCTGATGGTCATCGAGACGGATCAGCACATCAAGCCCCATCAGGTGAGCTTTCTGGCAGAGCTGCCGGGCATCCTGTCGGTGACCTACTATGATAAGGAGGATGAGGACCATGTCTCTTGATTCGATGGCGGATATCCTGCACTGCATGGAGCAGGAGGGCAAGGAGTTCTGGGAGGTGGTGCTGGCAGCGGACATGGAGGCGCGGCAGGTGAGCCGGGAATCCTCTCTGGCCAAGATGCTCACCACATGGCAAGCCATGGTAGACGCCTCCGACAGCTATACCGGCGACCGCCGCAGCGTCAGCGGGCTGGTGGGGGGCGACGGTCTGAAAATGCGCCAGTACGCCATCCGGGGCAAGGCCATGTCCGGCGGCTACGTCAGCGAGGTCATCGCAGAGGCCCTCAGCATGGCGGAGTCCAACGCCTGTATGCGCCGCATCGTGGCGGCCCCCACGGCGGGAGCCTGCGGCGTACTGCCGGCCGTGCTGCTGCCCCTGTGCAAGTATGAGGAGTTAAACCAGCGCCAGATTCTGGAGGCACTGTATGTAGCCAGCGGTATCGGTGCCGTCATCGCCTATCGGGCCTGCATCGCCGGTGCTGCCGGCGGCTGTCAGGCGGAGATCGGCACCGCCAGCGCCATGGCGGCGGGGGCTTTGGTGGCCCTCCGGGGCGGCAGCGGCCAGCAGATCTGCCACGCTGTGGCCATGGCCCTGAAGAATCTGCTGGGTCTGATCTGCGACCCGGTGGCGGGTCTGGTGGAGGTTCCCTGCGTCAAGCGCAATGTCGTCGGTGCCGTCAACGCCGTCAGCGCGGCGGATATGGCGTTGGCGGGCATTGAGAGCCGCATCCCCGTGGACGAGGTCATCGACACCATGGGCGAGGTGGGCCGCCGCATCCCCGTGGAGTTCCGGGAGACGGCGCTGGGCGGTCTGGCGGACACCCCCACCGGCAAGGCCATCGAGGCAAAAATGCGGGGCTGATGTCTCGACATGATGAAAAAGACGACCGTGGTACGATGTACCACGGTCGTCTTTTTCATACTTTATGCAATTTTTCACCTTTTCAGCCGCTTATCGCTGCGGCGGGCCAGCCATGTACCCAGGCTCTGGAACAGCTGCACCAGCAGGATCAGGATCACCACCGCCACCAGCATCACCAGATACTTGTAGCGATAGTAGCCGTAGTCGATGGCGATCTTACCCAGACCGCCGCCGCCGATGATACCGCTCATGGCGGAGTAACCCAGAATGGTGGTCAGGGCGATGGTAACGTTCTGGATCAGGGACGGCACGCTCTCCGGGATCATGACCTTGCAGATGATCTGCAGGGGCGTAGCACCCATACTCTGGGCCGCCTCGATGATGTTGGGGTCCACCTCACGGAGGCTGCTCTCCACCAGACGGGCCACAAAGGGGAATGCCGCCACCACCAGCGGAACGATGGTGGCTGTGGTACCTACCGCCGTGCCGATGATGAGCCGGGACAGGGGGAATACCATAATCATCAGAATCAGGAAGGGAACCGAGCGCAGGAGGTTGATGATGACGTTGAGCACCTGCAGCAGCCAGCGGGGCAGCGGCAGCACGCCGTTCTTCTCCCCCGCCACCAGCAGAACGCCCAGCGGCAGCCCCAGCACCAGCGACAACAGGGTGCTGAGCACCGTCACATAGAATGTCTCCCAAATGGCGTAGGGCAGGCTGGGCAGCACCGCCATCAGATCCTGCACGGAGCTTGCCGAAAACAAATCACTGTACATGGCCGTCTACCTCCTCTACCCGAATGTTGCTCATGGCACTGATATAATCCATGGCCCGCTGGAACTGGCCGCTGGGGATGCCCAGCAGCATACTGCCATAGACCTCCTCCGACAGCTTCTGGGTGGAGGCGGAGATCACCGTGCAGAGGATGCCCTCCTCGGAGGCCAGTCTCGCCACCAGCGGCGTGCCGGTGGTGACGCTGTCCCGGAAGGTCAGCCGCACCCGGCGCACCGCCTGCGGGTCGGACACCAGCGCATCGGCGCCGCCGGGGAACACCAGCCGCCGTCCTGCGGCGGACTTGGGAGCGGCGAACACCTCGGACACCAGTCCCTTCTCCGCCACCACGCCGCCATCCAGAATGGCCACATGGTTGCAGATGGTCTTGACCACGCTCATCTGGTGGGTGATGACCACCACGGTGATGCCCAACTTCTGATTGATATCCCGGATCAGCTCCAAAATCTGATGGGTGGTGTTGGGGTCCAGAGCGCTGGTGGCCTCGTCGCACAGCAGCACCTTGGGCTGGGTAGCCAGCGCACGGGCAATGGCGATGCGCTGCTGCTGGCCACCGGACAGCTGCGCCGGGTAGGCCTGTGCCTTGTCCGGCAGACCCACCAGCTCCAGCAGCTCCTTGGCCCGGCGAACGGCATCCGCCTTCTTCACCCCGGACAGCTCCATGGGGAAGCATACATTTTGCAGGCAGGTGCGCTGCATCAGCAGATTAAACCGCTGGAAGATCATGGTGATCTCCCGCCGAGCCGCCCGCAGCTGGGCCGGAGTCATGGTGTCCAGCCGCTGGCCGTCCACCACCACCTCGCCCGCCGTGGGCCTTTCCAGCAGATTGATACACCGCACCAGCGTGCTCTTACCGGCACCGCTCATGCCGATGATGCCGTAGATGTCCCCGTCCTCAATGGTCAGGGAGACGTCCTTCAACGCATCTACCCCTCCAGAATCGGAGTCAAAGGTCTTGCTGACGTGTTTTAATTCGATCACAGACGTCTCCCCTCCTCTCTCTTACTTACCGCTGATGGCGTCCAGCGTGGTCTGCTTGCCGCCGTACAGGCCCATGGGCTCCACGTGGATGCCGCCCACGGACACGATGTGGGTGTTGTTCTGAGCGTTGAAGTCCTCCAGATAGGGCAGGTGCTGGAAGTAGTTGGCGGTGACGGTGCCGTCATCCACCACGGTATTGGGTACCACATAGTCGTTGTAGACCTGAATGTCCAGCGTCACGCCCTTGGCTGCCAGGATCTGCTTGGCGACCTCCAGAATTTCGGCGTGGGGCGTGGGGGAGGCGGCGATGGAGATGGTGGTGCCGTTCAGCGCATCATAATTCACAGAGGCATCATAGCCATCGGTGGGATTGGTGACCACGGACACCACAGAGCCGTCATACTTCTCGTTGATATAGTCCACCACCTGCTGGCTCTCCAGAGCAGCCTTCAGCGCCTTAACGGCATCGGTGTTCTCAGTGCCCTCCTTCACGGCCAGAATGTTGGCATAGGCGGAGGCGGAGCCCTCGATGAGCAGGGAGTCCTTCACAGGGTTCAGGCCGGCGTTGATGGCGTAGTTGCTGTTGATGACGGCGTACTCGGCATCCGCCAGCAGAGAGGGCAGCTGAGCAGCCTCGGCCTCTACGATCTCCACATTGTAGGGATTATCCACAATGTCGTTCTTGGTGGCGGTGATGCCGGCGCCGTCCCTCAGGGTGATGATGCCGTTCTCCTGCAGCAGCAGCAGCGCACGGGCTTCGTTGGTGGTGTCGTTGGGGACCAGAATTTTCACGCCGCTGTCGGACTTCTTGCCGCAGGCGGCCAGACTCAGAACCAGTACCAGCGTCAGAGCCAGCGTGGCGATCTTTGCAAATACGGAATGTTTCATGATGATTTCTCCTTAATCTTCTCTCTTGAATAGTTGATTATTGTATGGGGACAGTCCGGCGGCCCCTCTCGCCTGTGTGATTTATAACAGATACCGTGTCCAGAGGACACATTCGCTGGGTCAGCAGGATCAAAGGGATCAGCTCCTTTTCGGCAAAATAAAAACAGCGGGAGGTCATACGACCTTCCGCTGTTCGTTAGCTTGGTTCACCCGGTGACGGGTCACAGAACAGATGCCGGAAAGCAGACCACCGAATTGGCGCAGCGACGCATGCACATGGAGCCCATGCACATCCCCAGCATCATCATGTTGGTACGCAGCTTCTTCATGGTGCCGTCCGTCCTTTCCTCAAGCATTCTTGGGATGGTGGCATTGTACCCCTCCCATCCCCTCTTGTCAAGTCTTTTCCGGGATTTCCCCGATTGTTCCAAAATTTCCGGAGCATTTCCGCCGGATTTCGTCTAAATCCCCATTATCTGCCCTTGGGCAGCACCGCACGGATCACCAGCGGCTCTTCGCCGGTGTTGCGGACGCTGTGGCTGTGGCCTTGGGGACAGTAGTGCCACATACCGGGGGTCAGGGTCACCTCCGTGCCGTCGTCATGGCACAGCCCCGTGCCGGAGACGATGCACATCACCTCGCAGTTGTCGGTGTGGGTGTGGGGGCCGATGCTGCCACCCACCGGCACCGTCAGCTGCAAAATGCGGCCCATGTCATCGTCATAGGCCCGGACGGACACCACACCGTCCCCGCCCTTGAAGCCGGGCACCAGCTGCTCCGGCAGACGATCAAAGGAAACGATCATGCCCGCTCACCTCAGTTCAGGAAATCCTTCAGCTTCTTGCTGCGGGAGGGGTGACGGAGCTTCCGCAGGGCCTTGGCCTCGATCTGGCGGATGCGCTCACGGGTGACGTTGAACTCCTTGCCCACCTCCTCCAGCGTGCGGGTGCGTCCGTCCTCGATGCCGAAGCGCAGCTTCAGCACCTTCTCCTCACGGGGCGTCAGGGTGCTGAGCACGTCCACCAGCTGCTCCTTCAGCAGGGTAAAGCTGGCGGCCTCGCTGGGCTCGGACACCCCCTCGTCGGGGATGAAATCTCCCAGATGGGAATCCTCCTCCTCGCCGATGGGCGTCTCCAGCGACACCGGCTCCTGTGCGATCTTCAGAATTTCCCGCACCTTGTCTACGGGCATCCCCATCTCCTCGGAGATCTCCTCCGGGGAGGGGTCGTGGCCCAGCTCCTGCATCAGCTGCCGGGATACCCGGATGACCTTGTTGATGGTCTCCACCATGTGGACGGGGATGCGGATGGTGCGGGCCTGATCGGCAATGGCCCGGCTGATGGCCTGCCGGATCCACCACGTGGCGTAGGTGGAGAACTTATAGCCCTTGGTATAGTCGAACTTCTCCACGGCCTTGATAAGGCCCAGATTGCCCTCCTGGATCAGATCCAGAAACAGCATCCCACGGCCCACATACCGCTTGGCGATAGACACCACCAGACGCAGGTTGGCCTCTGCCAGCTTCTGCTTGGCCTTCTCCCCCTGCTTCACGTCCTTTTTCAGGGCGGCCAGCTCCTCCTCCGGGATGACCTCGCCCTCCTTCTCCGCTGCCGCCATACGCTCCTTGGCGGCATTGCCGGCGGACATGGCCGTGGCCAGATGAATCTCCTCATCCGCCGTCAGCAGCGGCACCTTGCCGATCTCCTTCAGGTACATCCGCACGGGGTCGTCGATGTTGAAGCTGTCCACCAGCGTGTTGGGGCAGGTCCGTCAGGAACTCATCGCTGCCCACCTCGATGCCCAGATCCGCCAGCGAATCGTAGATGCGGTCCAACTGGTCGCCGTCCAGATCCATGGTATCCACCACGTCCGACAGCTCGCCGGGGTCCAGCTTCCCGGTCTTGCAGCCCTTGGCCAGCAGATCCTTCAATTTCTCGTTTGCGGTGATGAGGGTCGCCGCCGGAAGGGCGGCAATGGTCTTATCGTCCAGCTTCTTGCGGGATTTGGAGTCCTCTTCCTCCCGCTTGGCGGCATCCTCCGCCAAAAGCTGGTCGGCCATGGCCTCCAGATCCTGCTGCTCCAGCTGCTGATTCAACTTCTCACTCATGCTTGCTTTCCTCCGTAACCCTTTTTTTCTTTATACTTCTCCTGAGCCGCCAGAAGGGGATCGCCCTGTGCGTTCCGCTTCTGCGCCTCCTCCCGGATGATGCGTATATAATCCGCCAGCGCCCGCTGGGCCGAGGCCGTGGCCTCCGGCTTCTGCAATACGCCGGTGAGATGACTCATTTCCTCGCCGGACAGCTCTCCGCTGAGTCCGGCCACGCTGAGGGGCCGTCCCTCCTGCCGCAGCTGCCACAGGCGGTCAAACACCCGGCCCAGCAGCGGCGAGGAAAACTCCTCCTGCCGCAGGGGTGCCTCCTCCGGAAAGACGCTCTCGTCCTTCAGCAGCAGGCGCAGCACCCCTTCCTCCGCCATGGCGCTCCGCACGTTCGTGTAGCGGATACCTCGCTCCTGGGGCTGTACCGACACGGCGGGATTCAGCTCCCGGCGCCGGAGGGCCTTGCGCTCCTTGCCCAGCTTTCGCCGCAGGGTACGCTCCACCTCCAGACGCATGGCCTCAGGCGTCAGGCCCGCCGCCTGAGCGGCACGGGTGGTGTATACCTCCCGCTCCACGGCGTTCTCCAGCTTGGCCAGCTCCTCGCTGACCTCCTGTGCATAGGCGATGCGCTGGGTGTCATCCGTCAGGTCGTACTTCCCGGCGATCTGATCCAGTCGGAACTCCACGCCATTTTCGCTGCCGGTCAAAAGCCGCTCGAAGGCCGCCGGCCCTTGAAGCTTGATGAAGTCGTCGGCATCCTGCTTGATGTACTCCCCGTCCACCAGCCGCCGTGGCAGCTGTAGGACCTTCACGGAAAACTCGGAGTTGTTCAGCAGCTCCAGCGCCCGGCGGGTGGCCTGCTGTCCGGCGTTGTCGTTGTCGTAGCACAGCACCAGCTCCTTGGTGTAGCGGCTCAGCAGCCGCAGCTGCTCCTGGGTCAGCGCCGTACCCATGGAGGCCACGGCATTGTCAAAGCCCGCCTGATGCAGCGTCACCACGTCCAGATTGCCCTCACAGAGGATGATATTGGACCGCTTGGACTTCTTAGCCAGATTCATGCCGTACAGAATACGGCGCTTGCTGTATGTAAGCGTTTCCGGGGTGTTCATATACTTGGGCTCGGACTTGTCCAGCACACGGCTGCCGAAGCCCACCACGTCGCCCCGCACATCAATGACCGGCAGCATCAGCCGGTTGCGGAACTTGTCATACAGCCGCCCGTTCTTCCCGTTCACCGCCAGACCGGCAGAGATCAGCTCCTGCTTGGTGTAGCCCTTGTGGGTCATGGCCGTCAGCAGAGCATCCCAGCTATCCGGGGCCGCCCCCATGCCGAACCGCACGGCAATGCCCCGGCGGATGCGGCGCTTGTCCAGATACGCCTGCACCGCCGCCCCCTCCGGGGACTGGAGCACGCTGTAATAGTACCGGGCGGCATCCCGGTTCAGCGCCAGCATCCGGCTGCGGAGCTTTTCCGTTCCATCGCTGCTCTCCTCCGGTACCGGGAGGTTGGCCCGCTTGGCCAGAAATCGGATGGCATCCGGATAGGTCAGTCCCTCCA
>ERZ1504446.455-NODE-455-length-8429-cov-3.308335_pt1 | contig 8429 bp, 7 predicted proteins | sample MGYA00571828_ERZ1504446 | MGnify/ENA primary metagenome ERZ1504446 (study PRJEB39906, sample SAMEA3182066) | gut metagenome | biome: human; feature: gut; material: Stool; isolation source: human stools | place: Canada | collected 2013-03-05 ... | reverse complement strand
TGCAAGCAGACGCGCGTTGTCCTTCCCGAATGACTTGCAATGCAGGTCGGAAAGCAGAACCAACCGCACCTTTGATTGAAGTCCGCGCAGCTCAATTTCGTAGTGCTGCACATGAAGACAAACGGCCGATAGCAAAACGGAAAGGGTTAGAGCGAGGATGAAAAGTACAGCCGCGGCGGTTATTATCCTGAAAACTTGCTTTTTTACTTTCATTTGATGCGGAAAATGCGCTTGAGTTTATTTAATGCGCGTTTAATAAAACGATCGATTTGCCCGCATGTTTCCGCAGCTCTGTACTGCATTGAATTCAGCAGAAGTTCCGTTCGGCTGCCGCCGTTTTCAAGCGTGCGCAAATCCGCAATTTGCTTACGGTAAAGCGGCGTTATTGTAAATCGCGTTCCCCAATGGAGCAAATCTGTTCTGATTTCAGTGTTTTTTACCGCTGCTACTCCATCAGTTATGCTCAACCGCATTTGTCCGACATATTCCCAGTAACAGAGGATTCCGCGCAAATCATGCGGAATCGGCTTGCAATCATTCAACGCCATGCTCAAAGCTATAAGCGGCTCGTCTCCGGGAGTTGCAAAATTGCCTTTGAAGCTATACTCTTTGTAACGCGGCGCCAACGCTTTTGCCGTTTCAGCAACCGCGTCGCACCGTTTTGATTTGCGCACATAATAAACCCCGCCGTGCAAACCGACAACATAAGATACTTTCTGCTTCAATTCCCCAAGGTTTTCGTATTCGAACCAGCCTGTTTTATCGTTAAGAGGCAAAACGCGACCGAAACACGAGAAATCATCCGCATCCTTAAACATATCAAAAAGCTTATTTAAATCCCCGTATGCAATACAATCTGCATCAATGAAAATATTCACATCATACGGCAAACTTTCAAGCATACTCAGTTTATCCAGATAATTGCAGTGTGCATTCTCCAAGAGCATCACGTCATCGAATTTCGCCGTATATTCATTCTCTCTGTCAGCGAGTATCGCAAACGGAAGCGGCGGCTTTGAAAAGTACCGGTAGGATTGGAGAAGGTTTGCCGCCATCTTATAGTATTTTTCATCTCCCGTGGCGATCGTCAGGAAACCGTGAGACATAATTATCTACCTTTTATGTTTAAGATTTGTTTCAATTTATAAAAGTATGAATACGGCTTCACCATTTTGGGGTGAACAAGCGATAAATACCACATATACAGGTCATAACTCGAATTTCGTCTAATATTTTCAAGAGCACCCCACAAACTCATGCGATACTCTTTCGGTATAGCCGGATGACTGCATTTACTGTAGCCCCTAACAATGATTTTCGACTGTATCATTTTTTTGAATTTTCCTGCAAGAAGAACCAGTTCCTCATCCTTCTGTTCTCTGAAAAAATCAATACATCCGTCAACGGCTTTTACTCCGTCAAAACACATATTCCGTGCCAAAGTATCCATAATGCTGCCTTTTCGTTGTCTGTAACAATACATTTTATTATCAATAATTGATACCATTTTTGCTCTGTACAGCAGTTTCGGCGTAGTTCCGTCATCCTCATGTATCATGCCAACCGGATACCGAATATCTGTAAAGAGTTCCGATTTGTAGAGTTTTCCCCATGCCATTACAGGAACTCCTCCATCCATTCTATATATGCTCAAGCATGCATCTCTGCCGCTGATTGTTTTTGTTGATATATCGTTCATCTGACTTTTATCTTCTGTTTCTTCACCATCAAGGAAAGTGTTCATTCCGCAGATTGCGATGTCTGATCCGCTTTCTGCAATACAGTCATGCATTTTTTCGAGCATATTCTCCGTGATGAAATCATCGCTGTCAACAAACATGATATATTCTCCTTTTGCATCATCTATTCCCGCATTCCTTGCCGCAGATAAACCGCTGTTCTCCTGATGAATAACGTGTACACGTGAATCCTGCTTTGCATATTCATCACAGATTTTCCCGCAATTATCCGGAGATCCGTCATCCACAAGTATTAATTCAAAGTCTCTGTAAGTTTGTGCAAGTATGCTGTCCACGCAATGATTAATGTACGGTTCGACTTTATATACCGGGACGATTACTGATATTGTTCGCATATATTTCCTCATTCATATGATTTTATTTTTCCATTTAAGAATACAATTCATCTGCATATTCGTATCAGCTTATTTCTAATACGCATGGCTGTATACTTTCCGTTTATCAAGAACCTTATTGTACTTAATTCAATCCTCGCAGAGTTCTCGCCCCACAATTTAAACAAGTGGTTCTTGTACAGTTTCATTTTTTTTAATTGTTCAAAGAAGAACTCTTGGTTCGCTACCTCAAGCAATATTTTGTTACGGATGTTTCTAATATCAATGTTCTGATCTTTTTGGATTAATAGTATCTCGTTTCGGACAATAAGGTAATGAAACAGAGGGAAGTATTGCAACGCCCACGAACAGCCGTTGCTGCTCAAGTGAAGAAATAATTGCTCAGTCATATATGCAATTTGTTTCAAATAGCTTTTCCCGTTGCGATTCGCCATAATCGATCCCTGGTGAACAACATAGTTGTATGGGGTGTCGTCCGTACACAAGATGCATTTTGCGTACAAGCAATAGTACGTACAAAAAAGCTGGTCTTCAGCAATAATTTCTCGGTTGCCGAGAAAACGAAGTTTGTTATTTTCAATGACATCTCGCCTGAAAATTTTATTCGTTACTATGTTATTCTGTGCTGCAACAGTTTATTCGCAATAAATTCACATCTTTCCTTTTCTGTGTTCAATTTAAAACATTCCGTTTGGTATCGAAGAGTTCCCAATTCATTATCATCGTCATCTACAGAATTATAACCAAAGCACACGCAATCGACTTCATCTGTAAATTGCGTAATTATTCGCTCAAAGAAATCCTTCTCAACATAATCATCGCCATCGATAAAGCTGATATATTCTCCTTTTGCCAAACTTATCCCCGCGTTCCTCGCTGCAGACACACCTTTGTTCTCTTGATGAATAACGTGTACACGTGAATCCTGCTTTGCATATTCATCACAAATTGTCCCGCACATGTCAGGAGATCCGTCATCCACAAGTATTAATTCAAAGTCTCTGTAAGTTTGCGCAAGTATGCTTTCTATACATTTGGAAATATATTGTTCTACATTGTATATTGGAACAATTATGCTAACCATTTAATTCACTCCTTTCCGGTTTAGTCTCCGGTGAAGGCAGCTGAACAAATCCCCATCGCTGCCCATCCCATTCGGCTATGCACCGTTCATCCGGCGGCACAATCGAAAACTGCAATCCGGGAACGCAGTCAATATTGCGGTAGTTTCCATATTCGTTATATGTAAAAAATGTGTAGTACGTCTTATATACTCCTTCCACTAAATTGCTAACATCATAACTTGCCGAAAAGGATTGAACCCTATCCGAGCATTTAATCGGGATATTCTCCGAAACAGCAGTTGCTACAGCAGTTCCGTCAAGCATACGCACTTCGAACCTGAGTCCAACCGTTTCCAAAGCTTTGCTGTACCGCACGTTGTATTCAATTTTTATTTTTTCTTCCCGATAGAATGAATTCACGTCCTTATTTATAAACTTGGCAGAGCATAGACGCAGATTGTCCGCCTGAATCCAGTTGGGTCTGATATACGGTACATAATCGGCTTCCACCGATTCATCCCTGCTCAAATCCATATAGATTCCTATCGCCTTTTCCACGTCCCCGTCAAAAATCAGCTTTCCGTGGTCAAGCACGATGCATCTTGTACAAAGCTGGCGAATCGTATTCATATTATGGCTGACATAGAGCACGGTACGGCCTTCCGTATTTGCTGCATCGCCCATTTTGCCGAGGCATTTTTTCTGGAACTTCATATCGCCGACGGCGAGAACCTCGTCCATAACCATGATTTCGCTGTCCAGATGCGCAGCAACGGCAAACGCAAGTTTAACGTACATGCCGCTTGAATAACGTTTCACGGGAGTATCTATGAACTTTTCCATCTCGGCAAATTCGACTATCTGATCGAATTTTCTGTCTATCTCCGCTTTCGTCATGCCGAGAATTGCACCGTTCATATAGACATTTTCCCGCCCTGTCAGCTCGGGATGAAAACCCGTGCCGACTTCCAGCATGGAAGCGATCCTGCCGTTATAACTTATTGTACCCTTTGTCGGCGCGGTTACACGCGAAAGCAGCTTCAGCAGCGTGGACTTGCCTGCGCCGTTATGCCCGATTATGCCGAGGGCTTCACCCTTTTTCACCTCAAAAGACACATCATCCAGCGCGAGGAATCTTTCGCCCATGCGTTTTGACGAGTCGGAGCCGATCTTGCTGTTCGGGTCCTCCCGGCCTTTTATACGCGCCATTAAGCTTTGCAGATCACCGCGCAATGTGCCGCCGCCGATTGCACCGAGGCGGTATTCCTTTGAAACATGTTCTATTCTGATTGCAATTTCGTCCATTTTTTCTTTCCTCAGACGGTATCCATAAAAGTCTTTTCCACCCTGCTGAACAGCACAATGCCGATGAAGAGCAGGGCAAGAGTTATCCCCCAGCCGATGAAATAGTACTTCCATTCGATTGCGCCCGTTCCGAGATATGCATAGCGGAACAGATTTACAATCGGCGAGATCGGGTTGCACATATACAGCGCATGCCACTTCCCGCCGGGGGCAAAAGCGGTAAAACGGAACATGTCGTATGCAATCGGGGAAGCGTACATCCAAAGCTGCGTGCCGAACCCGACAAGCATCGCAAGGTCGCGGTACTTTGTTGTGAGCGCGGAAATAATGATACCGCAGCCGAGGCTGAGCATTGCCAATTGCAGCACGATAAGCGGAGTCATCAGCATCCACAGGTTAGGCTGCACCCCTTGTTTTGCTGCTGCATAATAAACGAGAAAGATAATCAAAAACACATATTGAATCGCAAGGCTGATAAGCTCCGAAAAGACCGTTGAAATCGGCATTACAAGCCGGGGAAAATACACCTTTCCCATTGTTGCGCTGTTGGCAACAAAGGTATTCGCCGTTTGTGTGAGGCAGTTTGAAAAATACGTCCACAGTACCGTTCCCGACAGATAGAATACGAACGACGGCACACCGTCGGGCGCCAACCCCGCAATATTTCCGAACACAAGCGTGAAAACAACCGTTGTCAAAAGCGGCTGAATTATCGCCCATGCAGGCCCGAGAACGGTCTGCTTGTATTTGGACACAAAATTACGCTTGACAAAGAGGAAAATCAAGTCGCGATACGCGAACACCTCTTTTAAGTGCAGGTCAAACCAGCCGCTTTTGGGCTTTATGACCGTGGTGAAATGTTGTTCGTTCATTAGTACTCCTTTGAATTATAACAATGAATAAAGCTGGTTCAAAATTGCGGAATTATCGCGTTCGAAATCGTGATTTTGCAATTCCGCCTGTATGCTCTCTCTCAATTTCGGCGCGTTGTAAAGCCGTATTACCGCTGCGGCAATTGAATCCGCATCTGATTCGCAAAGCAGACCGGTTTCGCCGTCCGAAATCAATTCTGCACTTCCATCCGTCCTCGTTGATAAAACGGGTACTGCCAATACTTGCGCCTCACGAATCGTCAAACCAAAAGCCTCAAACCGGCTGGGCTGCACATAAAGGTCTGCGCAGCGGATATACGGGTAGGGATTCGACTGCATTCCGAGCAGTGAAACACAGTCTTCCAATCCGAGCCGCATTATCTGCTCCCTGAGGGCGGACTCCTCCGGCCCTCCGCCGACTATGTACCAGTGAAATCCTGTGAACCCGTCAGCAACAAGTTTTGCGCAGGCATCAACAGCAATATCCATGCCTTTGGCATGCGACAGCCTCCCGCAGGAAACGATATTGAAGCAATCCGCAGAAAATTTCACTGTCGGGATGTCAAGTCCCTTCTCCCGCACGCCGTCGATATCGATTATGTTGTTGACCGAAATAATCTTATCAGCATATTTCGAACGATATGTGCGCAGTTTTTCCGCCAATGCAGGCGAAACCGCAATTACCTTGTCTGCCTTTCTGTATCCGTATGCATCGTGATACTCCCGCCGCATTGCACCGTGATGATAAAACATCAGAAACCTATCCGCCGAGACGGCACGGACAGCCGTTTCGGCAGCGCGATCGCTGTATATGACCGCCGTATCAAAATGTTCGCCTTTGAGCTGCTTTTTCACGTACAACGCATAGCATCTTGCCTCCGCGGCGCGAAAAACGACGCGAAGCGCGGACCATATGAAACGGCGGAATTTCGCTGCATTCTGCGGTTCCTCCATGATATTGTACAAACGCTTGCAGCCGTACCCCTTTGGGAACGTCACTTTGTGTTGTCTGTCGGAAACTATCAGGCGGCACTGCGGCGTTATTCTGTCCGCAACGTCCAAGCTGTCCCTCAAAACAAGACAGGTCACGTCAAATCTGTTGTAATCAAGGCGATTAAGCAAATTCACCAATGCCGTTTCAATCCCGCCGATCCACAGGGCTTCGGTTATAAAAATCAGCTTCTTTTTCACTTTTCAAACCCGCTCTTGTTCGGCAAAATGCTCTCGAATGCCTTTTGCAGCCGCAAAGCCAAATTGTCGAAATCCACGGCCTTTTCGGGATCGTTTACGCAAAGCATATCATGACTTTGTTCGCAAATTATTCTGCACAGGTTGTCAATGGTGCTTTCATCGGCACAGGAAACAAAATTATCCGTGTTGAACGGCGCGAAATTCCCGCTTGCTATCTGCCACCACAGGCAGACCCATTGGTTCACATCATCGGCGCAGCGAAAACGGTGAAGAGTCGTGCGTTTCAGCAATTCCGGTTCGGCATTCCAAACGGCCTCAAAAGTACTTTTGGTGTATGCGGCGGGAGCGTGAAGGTTTTTAAACCCTGTAAAATAATCCGGGAACAGTTTTTCAACAGCTTTGGTACGAATGTTGTCCTGCCAACGATAAACGCGGTTCACGTACTTTTTCCCGAATTCTTTCACCTGCTTACGCTTGTTGAAATGCGCATTTACAACACCGAGATCGTTAACCGCCGCATGCTGCCAGATTCCGATTTCACCGATAAGCCCTATCGGATGCTCTTCCCCGCAGGTGCAAGGTTGTCCGTCGCGAAAAAAAGCCGTTTCGGGCATCGGACGAATAGGAAACATATCGTCATTAAAATAAACAAAATGCTCCGCAAGCCCCGGAATACGATGAATATTCATTTCAATTGCATGGGAGCTGAATGTCGGCAAAGCAGCCTTCGGGAGGAAATCCGAATGCGAGACATGACTCAATTTCGGATGATCCAAATTCAGGAATTCGGGAACATGCCCGCAGGTAACAAAATGAATTTTGTGCACCCACGGCGTAAATTTCTCAATGGCGCGGAACCAATAGGGCATAAGCCCCCAATCCCGAAAACGATTGACGGAGTTGCTGTCGTCCGTCACCGCTCCCTGATATTTAGCCTTTTCCGCCCGCCACTCCGGGTCGTTCCCGTCCACCCAGAGAACAACAAAATCAATGTCCATGTTCACACCTCATGTGATCTTTTTTCCCACAAACGGGATTTTTCGGATAAGCCAAATCAATGCAAGGCTGAGTGCATAAAGGCAGGCCACCCTCAACAATGATGTTATGAACGGAAGTGACTTTATAACCGGAGTCGGAACAAATTCATTCAATATTGCATGAATGCAGTACACACCGAATCCGCATTCAGTAAACACGGCAAAAACCTTGCGCGTTCTTTCGCTGTAATGTATCTTTGACATTTTCATAACAAAAAATGCATAAATCGCCGCTGAATACAGTATAACATTCGGTTTCATGTATTGTTTTACGAAGTCTGTTTTTCGCAGTTCTTCGCTTATAAAGCACTCCGCTGCAATTGTTGCAATCAGCATCAGTATGCCGATAACATATATTGCAGTCTCTGTTTTTTTGCTCATATTGTCCTTTTTGCTGTATAAAAAGTACCCCAGCATAAAGTATCCCATATACCCGGTTACAGCTCTTAATCCTGTTCTCTCAATAAAATCCGAAATCATCCCGCCGATTTTCGGAACATAGATAAGATACTGCGTCACAACGTTCACGGCAGCAAACATAATCAGAAAGTACGCAAGTGTTTTTCCATCCGCTGCTGCCTTTCTCAGAATCGGGGTCAATAAGTATAAGCCTGCCAACGAATAGAGAAACCAGAGATGATACGGACCGTGGATAAACTCTGCAATAACACCGAAAGTGCTCAAATGGCTGTAGCTCCCGGAAATTAACCCGTATGCCGTATATACGCCTGACCAAACAAGGAAGGGAACAATAATATGCGGAAGGTACACAGTGAGTATTTTTTTTGTGCTTACATCCCTTTCGGGATCAAGGAAAAACCTTCCGGAAATCATGAAAAAAACAGGAACACACCATACAATGGCG
>ERZ1504446.443-NODE-443-length-8666-cov-2.896063_pt1 | contig 8666 bp, 10 predicted proteins | sample MGYA00571828_ERZ1504446 | MGnify/ENA primary metagenome ERZ1504446 (study PRJEB39906, sample SAMEA3182066) | gut metagenome | biome: human; feature: gut; material: Stool; isolation source: human stools | place: Canada | collected 2013-03-05 ... | reverse complement strand
TTATTTGGATAATAAAAGTAAACAAAAAAGCGAAAAGATATGATATATACGGAAAACATGCTATCTTTGTTCCCGAATCGGTTCCGCATATACCATTCGGGTATGTGGATTAAAAGGGAATCGGGTGTAAATCCCGGACAGTCCCGCTGCTGTGAAGCTCCGTTTCAACATCCTGAAAACTACTTTTGCCACTGGTTTATGGTTATAAACCGGGAAGGCTTCGGGATGGGAGTCAGTCAGAAGACCTGCCGTTCATTAAAGGCTATTCTTTCCTCGTGGGTTAGGAGAATGGTTCGAAAATGTTTCTAACTTCATAAATAGTAAAAAGATGGAAAAGCTTTGCTTGTGTTGTGGCACAAAGTTTTCCGGCAATATTGATTTATTGTCAGGCGACTTTGCTGCTACTTATTTTTCTATACATAAATAGTATTGTTATTCGTTGTTAGAATATTGTTCAATAGTAATTAAAGTAAGAAGCTCCGTCGAAGTGATTCGCCGGAGTTTCGTGTTTTTTAAGCGCATAGCCGGACGTTTTTTTACTGTCCTCCCATAATATCCAACAGCTCGTTGGTGATAGCCTGCTGGCGGGTTTTGTTATATTGCAAGGTCAATTCCTGGATCAGGTCGTTGGCATTGTCGTTGGCCGTTTGCATCGCCATCATGCGGGCGGCATGCTCGGATGTCGTTGTGTCGAGTAATGTCGTGTAAATCGTTAGGTTGAGCAGCTTCGGAAAAAGCAATGCCTGAAGGCTTTCCGGCGACGGTTCCAGGATGTAATCGGTTGTCGGGACGGTGTTTTCAACCGAGACCTGTGGCAGGGTGACCGGCAGATAGACTTTATGGGTCAATACCTGTGTGGCCATATTCTTGAAATGATGGTAAAGCAGCTCCACTCGATCGGCCTTACCCGAAGAAAAGAGCTCCATCAGTTTTCCGGCGAGGCGGACAGCCTCTTCGTACGAAGGTTTCTCTCCTAAATGCAGGAAATCGTCTTCAGTCGTATAGCCCGCCTTGTGCAGTTCGTCAGCAATCTTTTTCCCGATGGGGTAGAGGCAGACGGCGGTGTGTTGTGCTTCTAATTCGTGCAAACGGGCAGATAGCTCTTTCCATACGTTGGCATTGAACGTGCCGCATAGTCCGCTGCTGGATGAGAAAACGGCGAGAGCGACCTGTTTCACCTCACGCTTTTCAGTGTAAGGTGATTCCAAGTCGCATTCCGCATCTAAAAGACCGTTTAAGATGGCGGAAAGTTTGTTTGCATAAAGGAGTGTGTGTTCGGTTAGCGTCTGGGTATGATGGAGCTTCGCTGAAGATACCATTTTCATGGCTGCGGTGATCTTTTGCGTACTCCGGATAGACGCGATCCGAACTTTTATTTCTTTTAATGATGCCATAATCCCTTTTTTTAATTGACAATTAGGTGTCGCTTGTTGTAATTGTCCATTGTCAATTGTTCATTGTCAGTTGTTTTGCTGTTTCTTCCAGTTTCTTCCGGATATCGTCGTTGATAGTTCCGGTTTTCAGGATGTCCAGTACGTCGTGCTGGTGTGATGTATGCAGTTCGTGCAGGAATTCCTTTTCGAAGTCGTGCACTTTATCCAACGGGACTCCTTTCAGCAATCCCTGTGTACCGCAGTAGAGGATGGCGATCTGGTCTTCTACAGGCATCGGGCTGTATTGGGGCTGTATCAGCAGTTGCGTGTTCTTTTGCCCCTTGTCGATTGTGAACGCCGTAACGGCATCCATCTCACCGCCGAATTTGGAAAACGATTCCAGTTCGCGAAACTGTGCCTGGTCGATCTTCAGCGTTCCAGCCACCTTCTTCATCGCCTTTAGCTGGGCGTTACCTCCTACACGAGATACCGAGATACCGACGTTGATAGCCGGACGGTTTCCTTGGTTGAAGAGGTCAGTTTCGAGGAAGATCTGCCCGTCGGTAATGGAAATGACGTTCGTAGGGATGTAGGCTGACACGTCACCCGCCTGGGTTTCGATGATCGGCAGGGCAGTCAGGGAACCGCCGCCTTTTACCTTGTCCTTCATGCTGTCTGGCAGGTCGTTCATCTGCCGGGCCACTTCGGGCTGATTGATGATCTTGGCAGCTCGTTCGAGCAGACGGGAATGCAGGTAGAAGATATCTCCCGGATATGCCTCGCGTCCGGAAGGACGGCGCAGGATCAGGGAGACCTCTCGATAGGCGACCGCCTGTTTCGAAAGGTCGTCGTAGACAACTAAAGCATGACGTCCGCTGTCCCGGAAATATTCACCGATGGCGGCACCCGCAAAAGGAGCGAAATATTGCATGGCTGCCGGATCGGATGCTGTCGCGCTGACAATGATCGTATAGTCCATCGCGCCTTTTTCTTGCAACGTGTTGACAAGCGAGGCGACGGTAGAACCCTTCTGTCCGATTGCTACATAGATGCAGTAGACTGGGTTACCGGCTTCGTAGTTGCCACGCTGGTTGATGATCGTGTCGATGGCAATGGAGGTCTTTCCGGTCTGGCGGTCTCCGATGATCAGTTCGCGCTGTCCGCGTCCGATTGGGATCATTGCATCGACAGCCTTGATACCGGTCTGTAACGGTTCGTTGACGGGCTGGCGGAAGATAACCCCCGGCGCCTTGCGTTCGAGTGGCATCTCACAGGCTTCTCCCGTGATTTCCCCTTTTCCGTCGATAGGGTTTCCGAGCGGGTCGATCACACGTCCGATCATACCTTCGCTGACATTGATGGAGGCAATACGTCCTGTGCGTTTGACGATGTCGCCTTCCTTTACCTGGTCTGTTGGTCCCAGCAGGACAGCTCCCACGTTGTCCTCTTCCAGGTTCATCACGATCGCTTCCATCCCGTTGTCGAACTGCAGGAGTTCGTTAGCCTCGGCATTGTCGAGACCGTAAATCCGGGCTACGCCATCGCTCACCTGGAGCACCGTACCTACTTCTTCCGTCCGGATACCAGTACTGATCCCTTCCAATTGCTGGCGCAGGATGGCGGAAACTTCACTCACTTTTATCTGATCTGTCATACTTCTTTCTGTTTTTATCTGTTTTCGAGTAACCGGCTACGGATATCCCGTAGCTGTGTCGCATAGCTGGCATCTATCCGGTAGTTCCCGATACGCAGGCGAAAACCGCCGATCAGCTCCGGTTGTACAATGCCGGAGAATTCGATGGTGCTGCCTGTCTCTTCCTTCAGCTTGTTCTGGAGATGTACTTTCACTTCCTCGCTTACCGGAACTGCGGTACTGAACTGCACGCGGGTGATGCGTTTGTCTTTCCGGTACAGGTGGATATAGATATGCGCCATGAAGAGCAGGAGGCTTTCCCGTTTATGTTCCAGTACGAGGTGCATGAAACGTTCATACAAGTCGGAGACCTCTATGCCGCCTGCCGCTGTCAGCAGCTTGAGCTTTTCCTCTGCCGGGAGGATCGGATTGCCAAGGGCAACCCGCAGTCCGGGTTCGAGCGAGAAGCTGTCTGCCAGCATCTTCATATCATCGTATACCCGCGTTTCCAGTCCTTTCTCCTTCGCTAAGGAGAAAAGGGCTTTCGCATACCGGGAAGAGATTGTTCCTATATCCATACGTTACGATTTACAAAACGATACCTCATCCAACAGCCGGTCGATGATTTGTTGTTGTTCCTTGTCGCGGCTGATCTTTTCTTTCATCACCTTCTCTGCTATGGCGATCGAAAGGTCGGCAATCTCGGAACGGACCTCGCGGATTGCTTTCTCCTTCTCTTCGCGGATACGTCGGGCTGCCTCTTCCACCTGCAAACGAGTTTCGGCGGCAGCTTTCCGGTGAGCTTCGTCGATGATTTGTTCCTTTTCGGCAAATGCTTCTTTCAGGATGGCATTCTGTTTTTCCTTTGCTTCGGCAAGTATCCGGGCCCCTTCGGCCTGGATATTGGCAAGCTGTTCATTCGCCTGGCGAGCCGTTTCAAGAGAGTTGTCGATGTAGGCTTTCCGTTGTTCCACTGCCTTGATGATGACAGGAAATCCGTATTTGGAAAGGATGACAAAGACAATCCCGAATGAAACGATCATCCAGAACAGAAGTCCCGAATCCGGTGTTAATAATGACATAACCTGTTACTTTTTATTGGAACAAAGCCAGGAAACATACCACGATGGCAAACAACGCCACACCTTCAACCAGAGCTCCCATGATCAACATCGAGGTACGGATCTCGCCCGCTGCAGAAGGCTGGCGGCCGATTGCTTCGACAGCTCCTTTTCCGATCAGACCGATACCTATACCTGCACCGATAGCGGCAAATCCCGCTCCGATTGTTGCTCCCATCTTCGCTATGCCCATTCCGGCAGCTGCTTGTAATAAAATAGTCGATAACATTGTGCTTTAAACTTTAAATTAGTAACCTAATATATTTAATCTTTAACCTTAGCCAAACCTATATAATTGGCTGACAATAATGTGAATATATATGCTTGCAGACAAGCCACCAGCAATTCCAGACAGTTCATGAACGCGCAGAACAGCACCGAAACGATCGTCATTCCGAAATTCACCAACAACCCCATCGATACCGTGATAAAGATCAGGCAGGTGAGGGCGAGGATGATCGTATGTCCTGCCATGATATTGGCAAACAGACGGATCATCAAGGCAAACGGCTTGGTGAATACGCCGAAAAACTCGACAAAGGGCATGATCGGTAACGGCAGTTTCAGGTAGATCGGCGCTTTGGGCCAAAATATCTCTTTCCAATATTCCTTTGTCGCAAACAGGTTGACAGCGATAAACGTACATCCCGCCAAGACGGCCGTGACCGCAATGTTGCCGGTGATGTTGGCCCCTCCCGGAAAGACCGGGATGATTCCGATCAGATTGTTGATCAGGATAAAGAAGAAGACCGTCAGCAGATAAGAGGAAAACGGCCTGTACTCTTCTTTGCCGATCGACTCCTTGATGACGCCGTCCTGTATGTAGGAAATAATCATTTCCATCAGGCCGGTAAACCCGCTCGGAACCTGGTTCGGATGTCTCTTGTACCAATGGGCGGTCCGTAGAACTACGAACAGCAGGATGCCGCAACTCAGGAACAGGCCGCAAACATTCTTGGTCAGCGACAAGTCGACCGGACGCACCTCTTCTCCGCGGCTGTTCTTTTCCACCACCTTGCCGGCGTGTTCGCCTTCTGTAGCGATATAATAGTTGTGATGCGCTTGGCCGTGATGTAAATGGTGGGAGAGGAACATGTCCCATCCACGCTCTTCACTTTTGACCAATATCGGCAGAGAGATGGCGATCTCCTTTCCGTTCCATTCAGTAATATGCCAGGTGTAAGCGTCTTGGATATGGGAAAAGACAATATCCTGGACATCGATGCCTTCCTTTTTGGAATCAGCATGAGCCGGGGCCAGAAAACAGAGCCACATCAGCAATACTATCCATATCAACCTGTTATTTTTGATATTGTTCATCATTTTCCTTTTTCTCTCTTTTCATTCTTTTCTTCTCGAACAGATAAACCGTATACGTTTCCAATCCCAAATAGATAAAATAGAAAAGCATCAGGGTGAAGCCGAACATTCTCAAATTTTCTCTGACCAGTGCGGCATAAAGCCACAGGAAAACAACGGCAAGGGTGAACTTGCAGAAACGGACTACCATGAAAGCGGTAATCGTCACATCGCCGTTTTTTCTTTTCTTCCGGTCAAGTATATAGGTCATCACAATTGCCATCACCCAGTAAAAGATCGGAATGGAAGGATACCATTTGAAATAATGATCCGGCCAGATCGTGTATAATAATCCTCCTAACGTCACACCGATGGATGCATTGATCAATGTAATAAATCACATCAGCTTTAATTTTAACCACCCAGTCATGTCGTATACTTTTATTTATTCGATGCAAACAGATAGGTAATCATCCTTAACCTCTACGAATCCGCTCTTGATAGCCTGTTCGCCTTTTTTGCCATCGTGTTCATATTGGATGGTTCCCTGTCGGAGGGTGGCTATCAGCGGGGCATGATGGGGGAGGATATCAAATGAACCGGCCGTGCCCGGAAAGGAAACACGCTCTGCTTCGCCTTCGAAAAGAATGCCGTCCGGTGATACAATTTCCAATTTCATATCCATTTTTAATTTGCTTGTTCTGCCAATCGCTTTGCTTTTTCCATTACGTCCTCGATCGTGCCTACGTTCAAGAAAGCCTGTTCGGGGATCTCGTCCGTCTCTCCGTCCATGATCATCTTGAATCCTCGGATCGTATCTTCGATGGAGACCATGACGCCCGGCACGCCGGTGAATTGTTCCGCCACGGAGAACGGCTGTGAAAGGAAGCGCTGTACACGGCGGGCACGGTTGACGGTCAGACGGTCTTCGTCGGAAAGTTCTTCCATGCCGAGGATCGAGATGATGTCTTGCAGTTCCTTGTTGCGTTGGAGGATTTGTTTCACACGCTGTGCCGTTTCGTAATGCTCTTTGCCCACGATCAACGGGTCCAGGATGCGCGAAGTGGATTCCAGCGGGTCGACGGCCGGATAGATACCGAGTTCGGTGATCTTACGGCTCAATACCGTGGTAGCATCCAGATGCGTAAAGGTCGTTGCCGGAGCCGGGTCCGTCAGGTCGTCTGCTGGCACATAAACTGCCTGGACGGAAGTGATGCGTTCTTGCATGGCTCCCATCTCGGTGGCCAGTGTTGGCTGGTAACCGACGGCGGACGGCATACGTCCCAGCAGGGCGGATACTTCCGAACCGGCCTGTGTGAACCGGAAGATATTGTCGATAAAGAAAAGAATGTCTTTCGTTTCCCCCTCTGCCGCCAGGTCACGAAAAGACTCGGCGATCGTCAGTCCTGAAAGGGCTACCGAAGAGCGGGCTCCCGGCGGTTCGTTCATCTGGCCGAAGACCAGTGTCGCCTGCGACTTGGCCAGTTCATCATAATCGATCTTGGACAAATCCCAATGGCCTGCCTCCATGCTTTTCTTGAATTCTTCGCCGTAGCGGATGACTCCGGATTGGATCATCTCGCGCAACAGATCATTTCCTTCGCGTGTACGTTCACCCACACCGGCAAAGACGGAGAATCCGTTGTTCTTCTTCGCGATGTTGTTGATCAACTCCATGATCAGAACCGTCTTCCCTACACCAGCTCCCCCGAACAGACCGATCTTGCCTCCTTTGGAGTAAGGTTCGAGCAGGTCGATCACCTTGATGCCGGTGTATAAGACTTCACGGCTGGTGGTCAGGTCTTCGAACTTGGGCGGTTCGCGATGGATCGGAAGGGACCCTTTCTTGTCGAGTTCGGTCATTCCGTCAATGGGATTCCCCGTTACGTTCATCAAACGCCCTTTTACCTGGTCGCCGACCGGCATCGTGATGGGCGAACCGTGCGAAATGGCTTCCATTCCTCTCTTCAGTCCGTCTGTCGTATCCATCGCTACGGTACGGACCGTGTTTTCCCCAATATGCTGCTGGACTTCCACAATCAGGATTTTTCCATTGGGGCGGGTTATCTCCATTGCATCGTGAATGCGGGGAAGTGTTATCTTTTCTTCCTTGCCATTATCGAAATGGATGTCCACGACCGGACCGATAACCTGTGAGATATAACCTTTTATTTCTCCCATACAATCTCTTTTTTCCTTAATCCTATTCAAATCTTCAGCTGCAATATTACGAATTATGAATTTCCGAAAACCGGAAATATTACTTTTTGAGTCTTTTTGTACTTAGTTAAATATTCAACTAATTTCAACCTCTTCTAAAATGAACCAATCGAGTTCTGAAATGAACCAAAATAGCGGGAATAGCTTATTTTGTAAACCATAGAGATAGAAGATTCTAAGCATGATATGCCGTTATGTTGGCGAAAAACAGATGAAATGTTTTACTTTGTTAAATAAAAAGGATTACTCATCTGTTTTTTCTACCTTTGCAATCGGATTATGGTGTAACCGTATTTGCTTCCGCTGACGGTTAGTAAAAGGGAATCCGGTGAAAGTCCGGAGCTGTACCCGTAGCTGTAAGTTCTGAAACCCCGGCAAATCTTGTTGCCACTGGTGGTTCGGTTGACAATTGAGAATTGACAATTTGAACACCGGGAAGGCTGCCGTTAGTTGATAATTGTCCATTATCAATTATCAATTGAAAAGGGGGGAACAAGCCAGAAAACCTGCCATTATTCGGTATCCGGTTCCTCGGGTAAAGGAACTGATGAATCGAAAAGGTATGCAGAATATATTTGTAAAACGATTGTCGGGCCTGTTATGTGCCTGGCTATTTCCGTTTGCCGCTTTGTATGCGCAGGTAGACACGACGACCTATCACCAGCTTTCGGGTGTCGAGGTGCTGGGAAAGGTACGCCCTTCCACCACCCGCGAGAGCACGCCGCTCCAGGTGATGGACAAGGCCGGGATCGAACGGCTCGGTGTGCAGGACTTGTCGGAAGCCGTAAAACGCTTTTCCGGTGTGACCGTACAGGATTACGGAGGTATAGGAGGTTTGAAAACCGTTTCCGTCCGCAGCCTCGGTGCCAAACATACGGCTGTCTGCTATGACGGGGTGACGGTCACGGATGCACAGAGCGGCCAGGTGGATATCAGTCGCTTTTCACTGGACAATGTCGATATGATCTCCCTGTCGATCGGTCAGGCCGACGATATCTTCCAGACGGCACGGATGTACGC
>ERZ1504446.423-NODE-423-length-9067-cov-2.759543_pt1 | contig 9067 bp, 10 predicted proteins | sample MGYA00571828_ERZ1504446 | MGnify/ENA primary metagenome ERZ1504446 (study PRJEB39906, sample SAMEA3182066) | gut metagenome | biome: human; feature: gut; material: Stool; isolation source: human stools | place: Canada | collected 2013-03-05 ... | reverse complement strand
ATGTATACGAAGGCGAAACCCTTCCCGCCGATTTTGTCTGCCCGCTCTGCAAGCACGGAGCAGCGGATTTTGAACCTATAGGCTGATTGATTTAAATTCAAACAGTGAAACGGCAGCATTCAACCTCAATTTTGAAAATGACCGTTTATGCAGCATTAATTATCTCAGTACGGAAAAAGAATTGATTGCTGATTCTTTCTGAAATTTCAGCCGACAGGCGGGCATATGCAGCTGACTTTTTCTGAAAAAGCACCAATAATGCCGCAATATGCAACAGGTAATGCAGCAAAGGAAGCAGGCGTTCGCGCCCGCTTCCTTTTTCATTCGCTGTTCGCTTTTCTGTTTTTCGCCTGCATATCAATGCTGCGCATTGATTATCATGCTGCGCATTGATTATCATGCTGCGCATTGATTATCATGCTGCGCATGATTATCATGCGGGCGTATGGATTGGATTTCGAGAACACGCTCAGCCCTGAAGCCCCTGCTCCTGCCTTTCCATGTTTTCGATCACTATATCGTAAATTTCGCCCAATGAGGCGGCATACTCAAGAACTCTCCACGGCGTGTTTGTGTGAAAATGAATTTTGATAAGGCTTTCATCGCCCACTGCAAGCAGGCAGTCGCCCTCAATATTTTTTGTTATGTAATCAAAAATTTCATCCTCGGAAAGATTTCTGCCCTCGATCAGCAGCTGGGTGTCAAATTTGAATTCAAGCATATTGTTCCTTTCTGCCGCAATAATCCGGCGGCGCAGAATTTGAATGTAATAAGTTTCATATCGCAATTCGGCACGTTCGGTGCATCATCGATGTTCCTGCGATTCGGAACGGAATGCGCTGCATCGCCGCAGTGCCTGTTTTTTCGGTATCGGCCGTACCTCTCGGCAAATAATCAGGTTCGCTTTTCAAACTGTGTGCCGCATTTTGAGCATGTGACCCGAATCTTGCCCTTGCCGCGCGGCGCGCGCAGACGCTGGCGGCATTTCGGGCATGTAAAATACCGATATTGTTTATGCCTCTTAAAGAAATTTTTAATCCGATTGAACAGCTTTGCAAAAAAACTGCCTATCGATGCCGACACGCGTTCGTAACCGCGCAATTCGTTTGCTGCGGAAAGAGTTCTGAAAAGCATCAATGCCGTCAGCAAAACCGCCGTGAACAAAAGAACAAAACCCGATATGCTGCCGAAAAAGGCAAGACCGATTATTCCGAGTGCAACGGCAAGCATGAGCATGTCCCGCGAAAGTCTGTCAAACCCGTAACTGTTTTTCATTCTTTTACCCGCTTTCGCCGCAGCGAAAGTTTCCTTTCTTAATTATTTTTCTTTTTGCGTTTGGCTTTGCGGTTCGAATTCGCCGCGCAAACACTGAGTCACCCGTTATTCGGCGGTTTGGCTCAAAAGCAGCAAAAAACCGTTCGGCGGGATTTCAACTCTGATATGCCCCGTGCCCAAATCCTTTTGCAAAACCGTACCATCGGCAAATGCGTCGGAATATTTATCCGCCGTGCGGACATTCAAGGCATCCGGGCCTTCACGGAAATCCTCTGCACCGAGCGCAGCGCAGACGGCATGATCGGCGCGATTGACAAGTGTGAGCGCGCTCTCTTCACCTCGGCACCGAAGCACGGCGAATGCATCGGCGCACGGAGCGGCAAATGCCGTTTTCCCGCTGCTCAGTGCGGCATTGCGGCGGCGGAGAGCCGAAAGCCGCATAACAAAACTGCGTATTTCGATATCCTCCCTTCCCCACGGATAGGAACCCCTATTAAACGGGTCGGAAAGGCCCATCATTCCCGCCTCATCACCATAGTATATGCACGGAGGCTGCGGCATTGAAAACATGAGCGCAAACGCCGCATAAAGCCGATGCTTTCCGCGCACGACAGCTTCGGGTTTGTATTGATATTCCGCCTGCTGTTCCCTCGTCAACGTATCTTTTGGCGGTGCATCGCTCAGGCAGGACAGGATCCTCTGCGTGTCGTGACTGCCCAGAAGGTTCATGCAGGCACCGTAAAACGGTTCGGGATAACGTTCCCGCTGCCCGGAAAGCGTTTCATACAGCGCATATGCATCCGTCCTGCACGTCAGAAAATCGCATACCGCATCGCGAAACGGGTAGTTCATGACGCTGTCCAACTCGTCCCCGAGAACAAACTTTCGCAGCCCGCCTCCCGAAACCTTGTTTGAAGCGTCCTCCCAAACTTCACCCAGAAGCACACCGTCCGAATCAAGCTTTTTTAGCGCTGTGCGCAGCTTTTTTATAAATTCATCCGGCAATTCGTCCGCAACATCCAACCTCCACGACGTTATACCGCAGCCTGCCCATTTTTTGAGCACGCTTTCTGTGAAACGAACATAATCGGGTTGAAGCTCATTCACCTCCGGCAGGGTTTTGAACCCCCACCAGCATCGGTACTCATCCGGGAAATGCTCGAATTCGTACCATTTATAATATGGCGAATCCGCGCCGCTGTATGCGCCGCACGAGGGATATGTTCCGTATTTGTTAAAATAAACACTGTCATCCCCGGTGTGTGAAAAAACACCGTCCGCCATTAAGCGGATGCCGTATTCCGCCGCCGCTTTTGAAAGCTCGGTTAAATCATAATCACTGCCGAGAATCGGGTCAACGGACAGATAATCGGAAGTGTTGTACCTGTGATTGCTTGCGGCCTCAAAAATCGGATTCAGGTAGATAACGGAGACTCCGATTTGCGCAAGGTAGGGAAGCTTTTGTTTTATCCCTGCAAAATCGCCCCCGTAGTAATCGCACGGGGAATAGAATTTTTCCCCCGCACAGGGGCTGTACAGCACGGGTTCGAACCAGTCTTTGTGTCTGATGATTCGGCGGCCGAGTTTTTCATGGTATTCAGCCCTTGAAAACGCGGGAATGCAAGTGCCCCGTGCCGAGTCGTTTAAACACTCACGGTTGAACCTGTCCGGAAAAATCTGATAGACAATTCCGTGTCTGAACCAATTCGGCGTTTCAAAATCGCGCGCAAAAACCGTTATCTGATAATCGGGAGGTGTCTCCCATGCAGGGTAAAACTTTCCGATGCCGCTGCGGGTTTCGGGCGCGCCGTAAAACAGCCGCGTCGTTTCCCCGCCGTCATGTTCCGGAGCAACATCAATGATGAAATAATACCATATCAACTGCGGTTCGGCAGGAGCAGTGATATTGAACGAAAAGCAAAAGCCCCCATCCCCTTCAAGCGGCAGCGAGCGCAGTTTTTCGCATGAACAAGGGGAGATTTTTTCTGCCGAAATGAGCAGTTCTTTCCCGTCGGCCCACAGCCGCAACGCTGCACGCGCCCGCGCCGCATCGCGCCCGGAGAGATAAATGCACAAAGCCGCTTCCCCGCGGCATTTCAATGCACCGTGCGGAAAGCGGCAGTCAAGCAATCTTGAATTGTGATATGCAAAAAGGTTCATTCGTCAGACATTGAAACGGAAAACGATTATATCACCGTCCTGAACAACATAATCCTTGCCTTCGGAACGAACAAGACCCTTTTCCTTGCAGGCCGCCATGCTGCCCTGTTCAATGAGCGTTTCATAGGGCACAACTTCCGCACGGATAAACCCGCGCTCGAAATCCGTGTGAATTTTACCCGCCGCACCGGGAGCTTTTGTTCCCCTTGTTATCGTCCATGCACGAACCTCGTCCGTCCCCGCGGTCAGGAAGCTGATTAGTCCGAGCAATTCGTAACTCTTTTGAACGAGCTTGTCAAGGCCGCTCTGCCCAATGCCGAGATCCTCGATAAAAGCCGCCTTTTCTTCATCCGTAAGCTCGGAAAGTTCCTCTTCAACCTTTGCGCATACGGTCAGCGCAGCCGCACCTTCTTTTGCGGCTTCGTCATAAAGCTTCTGTACGGCAGGCGGTTCATTGCCGATTTCATCTTCGGCTATATTCGCGGCATAGATAACGGGCTTTGTGGTCAGGAGGAAAAGTTCGTCCGCCGCAGCGCGTTCATCGTCCGTAAGTTCCATGCTCCGCACAGGCTTGCCGGAATCCAAATGCGCCTTAATGCGTTCAAGAAATTCAATTTCGTGAAGGTACTTTTTATCTCCGCTTTTTGAATTTTTCTTTGCTTTGTCAATGCGGCGTTCAATCGTTTCAAGGTCGGCATAGATAAGCTCAAGATTAATTGTTTCCATGTCGCGAACAGGGTCAACCGAACCGTCAACATGAACAATATTTGAATCTTCAAAGCAGCGGACAACATGAACTATCGCATCCACTTCGCGAATATGCGCAAGGAATTTGTTTCCCAAACCCTCGCCGCGATATGCGCCGCGAACAAGCCCCGCAATATCAACAAAACGTATTGTTGCGGGAACAAGGCTCTTCGGATGATACATCTCGTTCAATACTTCCAATCGTTCATCGGGAACGTTGACAATGCCGACATTGGGTTCAATTGTGCAGAACGGGTAATTCGCAGCCTGTGCGCCCGCCTTGGTGATAGCGTTAAAGAGCGTGCTCTTGCCGACATTGGGCAAGCCGATAACTCCGAGTTTCATTCGTTTCGTATCCTTTCATGAAAAAGCCGAATCACCCGCCTGTGCATATTCCGCCCGCAGGAAGATTCGGCTTTATTATACCATTAATACCGAATTTCTTCAATATCCCGAAAATCAATTCCAAGTATTAATTCATCGCAAATGTTTTTATGAAAATCGTCTTCTGTGCGGCAATTCGGCCGAACTCGAAAACGAGGTTTGCAATTGCCGTAACACATCCCGGCCCGCCTGCGTATTATGGGGGTGACGGCGGGAATCGCCGCAAAAAATCAAGGAGGCAACAAATTATGTGTAACGGTTTCGGCAACAATTGGTGGTGGATTATCATCCTTCTGCTCCTCTTCGGCAACGGAAACACCTGCGGATGCGATAACGGCTGCGGCTGCGACAACAACAACTGCGGATGCGGCAACAATTGGTGGTGGATTATCATCCTTGCCCTGCTCGGCGCATTCGGTGAAAACGGTCTCGGCTGCGGCTGTGACAACAACAGCTGCGGATGCGGCAATAACAACAGCTGCGGCTGCGGCTGCTGACAGAGAATAAAGCTCTTATATCCCGAACGCGGGATTAAATTAAACCGCCGTGCGAATTGCGCTGTCGCCGAATAATGCCCTGCGCGCGGCGCAATCCGTGCAGTGCCGACAAATAAACAATGCCGCAATGCGGAAGAAGGTCTGTCTCAGTCCTTTCTTCCGCATTATCGTTTCGACACAAAAATACAAAAATATAACCGTAAAAGCCATTGTTCCCCGCTTGAATTCTCCGCAGTATGCTGTTATACTCGACGTTAAATTCGGAACACCTCCACGCCCCGCGCAAAATGCGGCAGCCCTGTTCCGAAGCCTTCATCTTCCCTCCGAAAGGACAAAAACATGAAGAAAGCAAAAAAAACAAATAAATCCGAATTTTCAAATAAAAAGATTTCGACGGCAAAAACGCCTTGCAGCGGATCCGCTGCCGTTCACGATGTTGAATCTGCCGACAGCAAAAGCGGAAACACAGCCGTGACCAATCCCGAAGAGCTGCTGGACTTTGCCGTTGCGGTTGCCGTCCGGCTGCAAAGCTGCGGCGCGGAAACATACCGTGTTGAGGAAACCGTCGTGCGCATCATTGAAGCATACGGCATAGACAAATCCGACGTTTTCGTAATACCCGGAAGCATTTTTGCCGGACTTGAGGACGAAAACGGGCAGGTTTACTCCAAGATTCGCAGAGTTAAAGACATCGACACGGTTCTTGACGGCGTTGAGATGTACAGCGCATTCTGCCGTCGGATCTGTGCGGAAACGCCGCCGGTTCGTCAGGCGCGGCAGCTTTTGCGTGAAACCGAAAAAAGCATACGCAAATACAAACTGCCGATCGCGTATCTCGGCTACTTCCTCATTGCGGCGGGTTTTGCTGTGTTTTTCGGCGGAACGCTGCGTGACGCTCTCGGTTCCGGGCTCTGCGGCATTGCGGTCGGGCTTTGTATTCAGGGCATGGGTTTTTTGCACGCCAACCCGTTCTTCAAAACCTTCGTAGGCGGGTTTGTGCTTGCATTTGCCGCATATTCCCTCACCGTATTGGGTCTTTGCGACAATGCGGATGTTGTTTCAATCGGAGCAATAATGATACTTGTTCCGGGATTTCTTTTTACAAACAGCCTTCGAGATATTATTTACGGGGACACTCTTTCCGGCATCAACCGCCTTGTTCAGGTCGTCATCATTGCAATCGCGCTTGTTGTCGGCACAAGTGCGGCATTCGGGCTTTCACGTCAGATTTTCGGCACAATTGCCGGAAGTCCGCAGCTTGTTGAACACAGTCTTGCCGTGCAATGCATCGCCGGAATGGTGGGAACTCTCGGATTCGGACTGTATTTGAACATGCACGGCAGCGGCATTCCCTATTGCCTCGTCGGCAGCATTATCTCATGGGTGGTTTGCTGCCTTTGTATGCGTGCAGGCATCGGCGAAGCAACAAGCTATCTTATTGCTGCCGCCGTTTCTTCCGCATATGCCGAAATCATGGCGCGTATCCGCAAATTCCCGGCGATAGCTTATCTCATGGCGGCACTTGTGCCTTTGATTCCCGGTGCCGGACTGTACTACACAATGGATTTTATTTCCAGAAGCCAAATGAACGAGGCGTGGGCCAAAGGATCGGCAACCGCCGCAATTGCAGGCGCAGTCGCCGTGGGCGTGCTGCTTGTTTCAACCGCGTTCCGCATGTGGGGCGTGTATAAAAAGAAAAGAGCTGCGGCAAAGTGCGGCACGCAAACCGACAGCAAATAATCTTCAGTTTCGCTTTCCGTTTAAAAATGCTGAAAAATACAAACCGAGCGACTTTCGGCACAACTGTCGGTCACTCGGTTTTGCTTTTCTTTATTACCTTATTTACATTTTGTTCGTTTATGTTTGCGGCATGATTATGTTCAGTGTCTGCTGAGCAATTTTTGCATGTCCCGCGGCAATTCGGCTTTTATGCAGAGTTTTTCTCCGCGCAGCGGGTGAACAAACTCCAGCCTATATGAATGCAGTGCCGGCCGCCCGATAAGCTCCGGCTCCTCCGTTCCGTAGAGCCAATCGCCTGCAAGCGGGTGCCCGACGGCCGCCGCATGAACGCGTATTTGATGTGTCCGCCCCGTGCGAAGTCGGAATTCGACAGGAGTAAGCCCGCTTTTGTTTTCATATCTTTGAGCATCGTTTTCTTTTTTTATAACGATGTTTTCAGCCTGTTCGTTTTTCTCCGCCGCAAATCCGCGGCAGCCGTTAAATCCGTAATCTTTCAGAAGGCGAAAATCCGTGATCGCCTCCGCACCGCACGGGTCAATTACGCGCCGCACGGACGGGCCGTCCTCCCGCTTTATGGGCATGTCAACAGTTCCCGTGTTCGCCCCGAGCCAACCGTGACAAATGCCGATGTAAAAACGCACATAGCTGTCCGTATGCAGGCAAGCCGATAAACGTTCGTGCATGTAACCGTTTTTTGCAATCGTCATTACACCCGTCGTGCCTCTGTCAAGCCTGCTCACGGGATGAAAAAAACCTTCGTCGCCGTAATACTCATTTACCGCAAGCTCAATCGACGGCACGGAATCATCGTATCGCGATCCGTGAACCGCTGCACCGGCGGGCTTGTTGATAATCAGCAGATCCTCATCCTCAAAAAGTACTTCAAACGGCAATTTTCCGCATCGCTCGGGACAAAAGCCTATCGCCGCCGCTATAATATCTCCTTCTGCGGCGCGGACGTTTGAAAACACCTTCGCTCCGTTAAGAGTAATTCCGTTTTCAACCCGCTTCAGCCGCGCAGCAAGCCCCCCCGAAAGCTGCATCTCGTTCCTGAGCAAACTCTGCACGCTTCTCCCCGCTTCGGCTTCGGAAACACGGTGAGTCAAAAAGCGCGGCTTGGCTCTTTGCGGCTTGCCGCACTCGCAATTCTGATTTTTATAATCGTTTATGTTCATCAATTTTTCGAGTGCGCTCCGAGGCTCCTGCGGTCAGCCGCCATGCCGCACGGCTGCGCACCAAAGTGCAGTATCGATTTACATTTCTCTGCGGTTTTCTATGGAACGGAGCAGGGTAACTTCATCGATGTATTCGAGGCTGCCGCCGATAGGTATTCCGTGAGCAATGCGCGTAACGCGGACGCCGAGGGGTTTGAGCAGCTTTGCGATGTAGTTTGCGGTTGTTTCGCCTTCAACATCCGGGTTGGTTGCAAGGATAACTTCCTTAACTTTTTCACACTCGATGCGCTTGCAAAGTTCGTTTATTCGAAGCATCTCCGGTCCTATTCCGTCCATTGGGGAAAGAACGCCGCCGAGAACATGGTACCTTCCGTGATATTCACGCATACGCTCCATAAAAATAACATCGCGCGCATCTTTAACAACGCACAGGGTGTCAGAGCTGCGTTTCGGATCGGAGCAGATCTCGCAAACCTCATTTTCCGTATAGTTACCGCAGATAGGGCAAAAATGAACAAGCCTGTGCGCATCCTCAATCGAATTCGCAAGGGCTGCTGCATCCTCATCGGGAAGGGAGATAATATGGTAAGCAAGCCGTTGTGCTGTTTTGATGCCGATTCCGGGCAGGCGGTTGAGCCGCGAGATAAGTCTGTCGAGACTTTCCATTTTGTTCTGCCGAAGAATCAGAAGCCGAAGCCGCCGAGATTTCCGAGACCGCCGGTGACTTTTGACATTTCCTTTTCCATCGTTTCGTTAGCAAGGCGAACGGCCTCGTTCACTGCGGAAAGGATAAGATCCTGAAGCATTTCAACATCATCCGGATCCACTGCCGCCGGGCTGATTTCGATGGATTTGAATTCTTTGTTGCCGTTCACAACGACTTTGACCGCGCCGCCGCCGACACTTGCTTCAAAATCGGTGTTGCCGACTTCCTCCTGAACGCGGGCAACTTCCTGCTGCATCCGCTGTGCCTGGCGCATAAGCCCCTGCATGTTGCTTGCGCCGGTGTTGAATCCGTTAAATTTTCCCATTGTTTATACCTTTGCTTCTGCCGCTGCAAAAGCTCCTTTATATTATTTTAAATGAAAC
>ERZ1504446.419-NODE-419-length-9110-cov-2.544340_pt1 | contig 9110 bp, 8 predicted proteins | sample MGYA00571828_ERZ1504446 | MGnify/ENA primary metagenome ERZ1504446 (study PRJEB39906, sample SAMEA3182066) | gut metagenome | biome: human; feature: gut; material: Stool; isolation source: human stools | place: Canada | collected 2013-03-05 ... | reverse complement strand
GAGACAGCAACGAGATCGGCAAGAACATGACCGCCTATGAGTACGGCGGGGAGATCATTGTGGTGGACTGCGGCATGGCATTCCCCGGCGATGATATGTACGGCATCGACTGCGTCATCCCCGACGTCACCTATCTCATCAAGAACAGATCCCGGCTGCGGGGTCTGTTCATCACCCATGGCCATGAGGACCATATCGGGGCCATCCCCTACGTCCTCAAGCAGGTGAATATGCCCATCTACTGCACCCGCTTTACCGCCGGACTCATCAAGCTGAAGCTGCAGGAGCACCGGCTGCTGGACAGCACCAAGCTGGTGACGGTGGAGGCGGGCCAGACGGTGAAGGCCGGAAAATTTCAAGTAGAATTCATCCATGTGAACCACTCCATTGCCGACTCCGTGGCCTTCGCCATCCACACCCGCATGGGCGTGGTGGTCCACACCGGCGACTTCAAGATCGACTCCACCCCCATTGACGGGGAGGTCATCGATCTGGCCCGGTTCGGCGCTCTGGGCAAGGAGGGGGTGCTGGCGCTGCTGGCCGACTCCACCAACGTGGAGCGCCCCGGCTACACCATGAGCGAATCGATGGTGGGCAAGACTTTCCTTCGGCAGTTCACCGGCTGCAAGCAGCGCATCATCGTCACCACCTTCGCCAGCAACGTCCACCGCATCCAGCAGATCATTGACGCTGCCGCCGCCTGCGGGCGGAAGGTGGCCGTTACCGGCCGCAGCATGGAGAACATCATGAAGGTCTCCACGGAGCTGGGGTATATGAAGATCCCCAAGGGCGTGCTGATGGACATCAACCGCATCAAGGGCCTGCCGCCCCAGCAGCAGGTCATCATCACCACCGGCTCTCAGGGCGAGGAGATGAGCGCCCTGTACCGGATGGCGTTTTCCACCCACAAGCAGATCGATATCGGGCCCCAGGACAAGGTCATTATCTCCGCCTCCGCCATCCCCGGCAACGAGGTGACGGTGGGCCGGGTCATCAATGAGCTGTTCCGCAAGGGCGCCGACGTGGTGTACGACAAGGCGGATATGCTGCACGTGTCGGGCCACGCCTGTCAGGAGGAGCTGAAGATCATCCACGCCCTGACCAAGCCCAAGTTCTTCATTCCCCTGCACGGTGAGCAGCGGATGCTGCAGATCCACAAGCGGGTGGCGGAGGCCATGGGCATGGACCCCCGGAACATCTGCGTGGCCGAAAACGGCTCCGTCATCGAGCTGACCACCAAGCACATGAAGTGCGAGGCCTCCGTACCCGCCGGAGAGGTCTTTGTGGACGGCTCCGGCGTGGGTGAGGTGGGTGCTGTGGTGCTCAATGACCGGAAGCTGCTGGCCGAGGACGGCATGGTGGTGGTGGTACTGAGTATGTCCTCCCACGACCACCGGCTGCTGTGTGAGCCGGAGATCGTCACCCGCGGCTTCGTGTATGTGAAGGAATCCGAGGAGCTTTTGCAGGAGCTGCGGGAGCTGGCCATGTCCACAGTGGACGGAATGGCTGCCCGGCGGCGCAAGGACGACAACGAGGTGTGCCGTGCCGTGCGCTCGGCGGTGAGCAGCTACCTCTATAAGCACACCAAGCGCAGCCCCATGATCATCCCCATGGTCACAAAGCTGTAAGAAGGATATAGGAAAACCGCTGGCCGTTACGGCCAGCGGTTTTTTAATGTCAGCGGCGGTCCCGATAAACCGGACATCTCTGATACTCTTCGCCGTAATCGGGGTTGCAGGTGTACTTCACCTGCGGGTCATTGGTGGCAAAGTGCTTGCCGCAGAGCTTGCAGACATACTCGTCATTGTCGTAGCTACTGAGGCAGCCCTTGCTGATGTAGTCCAGATAATAACAGCGAGCCATGATGTGTTCCTCCTTGTTAAAATTAAAAGTGTTTGGTTGGCTTCAGCCGCATGACGACGATTCGACCGTCATCCTTATGTTCAATAGAATAATCCTCTCCCAGAATTTCCCTGATGGCTTCCGCCAGTGCGGCTTGTTGACGAACAAACACACAATCGGTAACGCCAAGATTCTGAATCGGATGATATTCATAGGAAAACGCTTTACTATTGGTGAGTTCAGGGACACGATGCGCTAAAAAATCATAGCTGCGCACCATCCCGTCTGTACGTCCGGAGGCACCACTTTTGTCGATGACGATCTCCTCCGGATTGCGCTCCGTCCCGTCGCAAATGGTCTTTAGGATTTCCCTTGTCAACGGACTATTTTTATACCGCTTTACCAGAGACGTTCGGTATCTCTCCGCTTCCTCTTCCGCCTGCTGTTTTCGCTTGCGATCCTGCATTTGCACGGCCTGCCACTGTTGTTCCTTTTCCGCCTTTTTTGTAGAATCCCACAGAGCCGAAAGTAGGAAAAACAGCACTGCCACACCAACGATTCCAATTAGCACTTCCATTCTTCATCGCCATCTACTTTCCACAGTATTTTTTCTCATTATATCTATTCAAAATGGTTATGTCAAGAAAATATCCTAAATAACCGGATAAGATTCAGCAGACTATATAGTACAATTATCAAAAAGCGTGGAGGTGGGTCATGGAGAAGAAGCAGTTTGCCCGACGGATGTCACAGCTGCGGCAGGCCAAGGGCGTATCGGCTCGTGATATGAGTCTTTCGCTGGGGCAGAGCGCCGGGTACATCAACAACATCGAAAACGGCGTGAATCTGCCGTCCATGTCCACGTTCTTCTACATCTGTGAGTATCTGGGCGTGACGCCGGAGGAATTTTTTGCAGCAGAACTTGCAGACCCGGTACGTCTGTTGTCGCTGAGCAAATCCCTGCGGCGGCTCAGCAGCCGCCAGTTGGAATTGTTGGAGCAGCTGGTACAGGAAATGAAATAAATCGCTCTCCTCAAGGGGGAGGGCGATTTATTCTGTCTCGGATATTGCTGTAAGCGGACAGAAATCGCCCCGAAGGGTTCCGTGGAACACTCCGGGGCGATAATGTTTTGTATTATTATCGCAATAGATTACAGTTCGTATATCTCCGTGAACTTCTTTTCCAGATAGGCCACGTACTCCTCCGGGCGGAAGGGGCCGCAGACGGACTCAAAGAGGGCCACAGGGTCCTTCATGCAGCCGTACTTCCAGATCTTCTCCTCCAGCCAGCGGTTGATGGCGGTGAGCTTGCCGGAGCGGACGGCGGCCTCCACATCCAGATCCTTCTGCATCTCCAGCAGATACTGTGCGCCGTAGGCGGAGCCGATGGCGTAGGAGGGAAAATAGCCGATGTTGCCGTTGGCCCAATGGGAATCCTGCAGGACGCCCTCCCGGTCGGAGGGGACATCCACGCCCAAGTACTCCTTATACAGGCGATTCCATGCGGCGGGCAGGTCGTGGGCGGTGATGGTACCGGCGAACATCTGCTTCTCCAGCTCATAGCGGACCATGATGTGCAGGCAGTAGGTGAGCTCGTCGGCCTCGGTGCGGATCAGAGAGGGCTGGGAGCGGTTCACCATGCGGTAGAACTGCTCCTCCGTCACGTCCACCAGCTGCTCCGGGAAGTGCTCCTTCAGCCACGGCAGCAGGACGGAGCAGAAGGCCCGGCTGCGGCCGATGATGTTCTCGTAGAACCGGGACTGGCTCTCATGGATGCCCATGGAGACGCCGTTTCCAAGGCAGGTGCGGGCCAACTCCCGGCCGGTGTGGAGCTCATAGAGGGCGTGGCCGCCCTCGTGGACCACGGAGTACAGGGAGGAGGCCACCTGATCGGCGAAGTAGTGGGTGGTGATGCGGACGTCGTCACGGGAGAAGTTGGTGGTGAAGGGGTGTTCCGTCTCGCCGATGATGCAGTGGTCTCGGTCGATGTCCATGACATCCATGATGAAGTCGGAGAACTGGCGCTGGATGGCCACGGGGTAGTTCCGGTGCAGAGGGGCATCGTCCACCCGGTCGGCATGGGCGGTGACCTGTTGGATCAGCGGCACCAGCTTCTCCCGCAGGGAGGCGAAGAAGGCGTCGCACTGGGCCACCGTCAGGCCACGCTCAAAGGTGGAGAGCATGGTTTCATAGGGGTCCTTCTCCGGCTCCCAGTAGCCGGCCATGCGGCGGCTGGCATCAAACATCTGCTGGAGATAGGGCTCGAAGAGGGCGAAGTCATTCTTCTCCTTGGCCTCGTGCCACACGGCGTCGGACTTGGCGGACAGCTCCTGATAGGCTACGTACTCCTCCACCGGGACACGGTGGGTGCGGTCGTAGTCACGCCACAGCTCCTCCGCCTTCCGGCGGGTGACGGGGTCCAGCTCCTCACGGTTTTCCATGAGGGTGCAGAGCATCTCCACCGTCTCCGGAGCGGTGGTGAGCTCATAGCCCATGCGGGAGAGCTCACCCAGGGTGCTGCCCCGCAGCTCCGCCGTCCCCTTGGGGGCAATGGTGGCGCCATCGTAGTACATAAGGCCCGTTGCGTGGTTCAGGGCAAAGGTGGCTTTCTCATAGCCTTGCAGCTTTTCCAGTGCTTCTTGGATGGTCATTGCGGTTCCTCCTTTTTCGTTGTGGATTCATCGGCGGGCATCCGAGCCTCCGCCCAGTCAGACAGCTGTTCCAGAATGGGCAGCAGGCGGCGGCAGTCCTCGGTGGGGGCGTACTCCACCCGCACCGGCACCTCCAGATACTCCCGGCGCAGGATCAATCCGTCCCGCTCCAGCTCCCGCAGAGCCGAGGACAGCACGGTGTTGCTGATACCGTCCAGCTTGCCCCGCAGGGCATTGTAGCGGATGGTCCCGGCGTTGGTGACGGAGCACAGGATCTGCACCTTCCACTTGCCGCCGATGAGGGACATGGCGTAGTGCAGGGGACATTTCTCCATACAGGGGCAGTCATAATGGGACACGGTCAGTTCCTCCTTACCTGCTCAGCTTTATCTGCGCTCTTGCGCTTTGGGGAGAATGTGTTATCATTATAGCAGGTAGCAAAACCGGAGTAAATAACCAAAAAGGAGAAAATCACCACTATGAACATCTATTTGCAGGGACTGACCATGGGATTGGCGTATGTGGCCCCCATTGGCTTGCAGAATCTGTTTGTCATCAACAGCGCCCTGACTCAGAAGCGCAGCCGGGTCTATCTGACGGCGCTGATCGTGCTTCTGTGGGACGTCTCGCTGGGCGTCTCATCGTCATCTGGATCGGTATCGGGCTGCTGCGGTCCAAGGCATCGCTGGAGGGCGGTAAGGATGTAAACGTGCCGGTATGGAAGCTGTTCACCACCGCCTTCGTGGTGACGTGGTTCAATCCGCAGGCCATCATCGACGGCACCATGATGCTGGGAGCCTTCCGGGCCAGCCTGCCCGCCGGGGGCGATCTGCCCTTCATCTGCGGCTTCGGCAGTGCGTCGGTGATCTGGTTTCTGACGCTCTCCACCATTGTGTCGCTGCTGGGCAGCAAGTTCAACGAGAAGGCGCTGAACATCATCAATAAGGTGTGCGGCGGTGTGATCATTTTCTATGGCTGCAAGCTCATCTGGAACTTCGTGCAGCTGATGGGCTGGGTGAAGTAAAATCGAAACAGCAAAAGAGGCTGGGTGGACACCCAGCCTCTTTTGCTTTGAGGAGTATGGAAAAGATAGGAAGATATCAGAACAGAAGGCCCCAGGCCAGGAAGCCCAGGCAGGCTACCAGACCCACGAACAGCAGGACCACCACCAGATAGCCCATGATGTCACGGGCGGACAGCTTGGCGATACCCAGCGCAGGCAAGGCCCAGAAGGGCTGGATCATATTGGTCCACTGGTCGCCCCATGCAATGGCCATAGCAGTACGGCCAGCGCCGATGCCCAGTTCTGCGCCGGCAGGCATCATGATGGGACCCTGCACGGCCCACTGGCCGCCGCCGGAGGGAACGAAGAAGTTCACGATACCGGCTGCCAGGAAGGACAGCATGGGGAAGGTGACGTTGTTGGAGATGTTCACGAAGAACTGGGAGATGACGCCTGCCAGAGACACACCGGCCTCATTCTGCACCACCATCATACCCATGATACCGGCATAGAAGGGGAACTGCAGCAGCACACCGGAGGCGCTGCCGGCGGCTTCCGCCACAGCGTCCACATAGCGGCGCAGATCGCCGTGGAGCAGGATACCGAGGAACATGAAGATCATGTTCACGATGTTCAGGCCCAGCGTAAAGCCGTTGGTGACGAAGTAATAGATAATATATACAAGGAAAGCAAGACACAGGATGCCCCACAGGATTTTGGAATGCTCCAGCTTCTCAGCGGGGGTGTTGATCTCGTAGGTCTTATCCTCGTCCTCCACCAGCAGGGTGGGATCGATGGTGACGGCACGCTCCCGGTCAGGGTGCATGGCGTAGTTGATGAAGGGCATGGCCAGCAGCACCACGGCGCACATGATGATGTTCATGGGGTGGAAAATGGTCTCGGTGATGGCGGCCTGATAGGTGACCTCACCGAACTTGGCGCCGGTGACCAGCGTCAGGGGAATGGATCCGGAGAGACCGGCGTGCCAGATGACGAAGCCGGAATAGGCGGAGGCGATCAGCAAGGGATAGTCCACGGTGGGGACCCGCTTGGCCACCTCCTTGGCCAGCAGCGCACCGGCCACCAGGCCGAAGCCCCAGTTGAGCCAGCAGCACACGGTGGAGACCATGGTGGTGATGACGATGGCCTGCATATTATTGTGGCACAGACCAGCGGCCTTCCGCAGCACCTTCTTACAGGGCTTGGCGGAAGCCATGGCGGAACCCAGCACCAGCACCAGAGCCATTTGCATGGAAAAGGCCAGCAGACCCCAGAAGCCGTCGGAATTGCCCCATGCAGCCAGCACCTTGATGGGACCCATGCCGGTGGCGAACATGGCTGCCACATAGACCACAAAGGTCAGGATGACGGCAAACAGGAATGCATCCGGCAGCCAGCGGTTCACAACACGCACGCAAGCGTTGGTGAATCTCTTGAACATACTTTTTCTCCTTACATCTTGAATGCCGCCCGCGGCGGAACAACACACACATTGGTTGTTGATATTATTCTATCTCTGTAATAAAAAAATTGCAACCGTAAAGTTGACTAAAGTTTAACAATCAAAAAACTTATCTCGTCGTATATATTAACTATTATTTAACAAAGTTCGTCCGTTTATGCTGCTTGTAGTCCTGTATTGTAGAATGATTCTGTAGACTTTTTCGTGGAAACTGCGCAGAGCAGCGGAGTGTCTGTCAGGTCACGTGGGCAAATGGTACAATTTGGCAGTTTTTTTGGGTGTGATACAAAATCCTCACGGAGCGGAGGTACTTCGGCAGGCAGGGTGCGAAAATTTTCTCACGATGGTTTTTTCCAGCCCTTCGGGGATAAAAAGGGCGCCGGGTGATCTGAACTGCACCCCATTTGTTGGACAGTATACAATTACATTTTATATAATTATTCTAACCATCGCACATCCAGCGAACACGGCATAGAGCGCAAGACCCCACACGCCACACATACGCGTCCCGTGCGGTAAAAGAGGGATTGCCACCGGAAATGCTGCAGAAAATACTCGGACACGCCGATTATTCCACCACCGCAAACATATATACGCACATAGACGCACAGACACTTGTGGACGCTGTTACTAACACGTTACTAACAAATAATAAATGAGCAAAAAAAGAAAAGCCTTGAAACCGTTGAGTTTCAAGGCTTTTCTTGGTGCCCCGTCGGGGATTCGAACCCCGGACACCCTGCTTAAAAGGCAGGTGCTCTACCGACTGAGCTAACGGAGCGGACGGTTTATTTTCGCAGGAGGGCAGGCAGCCGATCATGCCGGTACGACCCTCCGGATACACTTTGGCAGGGATGGCTGGACTCGAACCAGCGAGTGAGGGAGTCAAAGTCCCTTGCCTTACCACTTGGCTACACCCCTGTGTGAAAAAAGATCAGGGACTGGGATCTCTCCCAATCCCTGATATTCAGTGGGGTGGGTAAAGGGACTCGAACCCTCGACACCCGGAACCACAATCCGGTGCTCTAACCAACTGAGCTACACCCACCATCTCGGATGACTGTGAAAGGAACCGCTTCAGCGCCCGACTTCTGAAGAAGTGGCACGCCTGAAGGGACTCGAACCCCTGACCCACTGCTTAGAAGGCAGTTGCTCTATCCACCTGAGCTACAGGCGCATATGGAGCGGGTGATGGGAATCGAACCCACGCGACCAGCTTGGAAGGCTGGGATTCTACCATTGAACTACACCCGCACGGGCGCCGATACTCAGAGAATGTCAGCCAAAGAATAATAGCACATCCGAGCCGGTTTGTCAACGCCCTTTTCCCTGATTTTGAAGGATTTACCGCAGCTGTGCGTCGCAGAAGGCGCAGCAGTCCACACCGCCGTTCTGTTTGACCAGGGGCGGAAGGTAGTGCTCGGTCTGGGTGATGCAGTTGGGGTTGGAACAGACCGGCCCCTTCCCGATCTCCACCGCGCCTGGGTCCATACGCTCCTGATTGGCCAGGTCTGTGAGCAGCGCCATCCGCGCGAACATGCCGTAGCGGGCCTGCTCGAAATAGACCGCCCTGGGATCGTCGTCCACGTCGATGGCGATCTCGTCCACCCGGGGCAGCGGATGCATGACCAGCAGGTTCTGCCGGGCCCGCTCCAGCTTGCGGCGGGTGAGCACATAAATCCCCCTGTTGCGCTCGTATTCCAGCGGGTCCACAAAGCGCTCCCGCTGAATGCGGGTCATATAGAGCACATCCAGCTGGGGAATGACGGTCTCCAATCCGGTGACTTCCACAAACCAGAGGCCACGCTCCTTCATAAACGCGCGGATATACTCGGGCACCGCCAGCTCGCGGGGGGCGATGAGGTAAAACTTCACGCCCTCAAACTTGGCCAGGGCCTTGATGAGGGAGTGCACCGTGCGCCCGTTCTTGAGATCGCCGCACAGCCCCACCGACAGGCCGTCCACGCTCCCCCGAAGGCGGGTGATGGTGGTCAGGTCGGCGGTGGTCTGGGTGGGGTGCATATGCCCGCCGTCCCCGGCGTTGATGACCGGTACGTTGGAGTACAGGGAGGCCGCTTTGGCGGCGCCCTCTTTCGGATTGCGCATGACCACCACGTCGGCATAGCCGGAGACCATCTTGATGGTGTCTTTC
>ERZ1504446.413-NODE-413-length-9208-cov-2.975199_pt1 | contig 9208 bp, 8 predicted proteins | sample MGYA00571828_ERZ1504446 | MGnify/ENA primary metagenome ERZ1504446 (study PRJEB39906, sample SAMEA3182066) | gut metagenome | biome: human; feature: gut; material: Stool; isolation source: human stools | place: Canada | collected 2013-03-05 ... | reverse complement strand
CTACAAGGACGAACCGCGCGTACGGGTCATGTCGTATGACTCCCTGACAGTCGATTTCGCCCAACAGATGAATGCCGGGTTTATCCTGCGCGGTATTCGTACGGTGAACGATTTCGAATATGAAAAGAGTATAGCCGATGTGAACCGCAAGCTGAGCGGGATCGAGACATTTATTCTTTTTACGGAACCGGAACATACGCATATCAGCTCCAGCATCGTGCGGGAGTTGTTGCGTTACGGCAAAGATATTTCCCAGTTTGTGCCGAAAGGGACAAACCTTTATTAAAAAATAAAACAATGAAACGAATTTTACTTCCACTCCTTATATTGAGTGTGTTTGCCGCCTCGATGTCGGCACAGCGCGGTAACAACATAGATGCCCGCAAGCTCCAGTTGGCCCTGTATGCCATCTCCAACCTATATGTAGACTCTACAAGCGAAACGAAGTTGGTGGAGGACGCCATCGTCGGCATGCTGGAAAAGCTGGACCCTCACTCTACTTATACGGACCCAGAAGAGACGAAAGAGATGACGGAACCCTTGCAGGGTAATTTCGACGGGATCGGTATCCAGTTCAACATGCTGACGGATACTTTATATGTGATCCAGGTAATTCCCGGCGGACCTTCGGAAAAGGTCGGCCTGATGGCCGGTGACCGCATCATCATGGTGGACGATACGCTGATTGCCGGCGTCAAGATGAAAAACACGGATGTGATGAAACGCCTGCGCGGCCCGAAGAATACGGAAGTACGGGTAAAGGTCCTGCGCGGCGGAGTACCCGACCTGATCGAGTTCAAGATCACACGTGGAAAGATTCCGGTATACAGCCTGGATGCTGCTTACATGGCGGATAAGACTACCGGATACATCAAGCTGAACCGCTTTGCCGCTTCGTCGGCCGACGAATTCCGGGAAGCACTGGAAAAACTGAAAAAACAGGGAATGAAGAACCTGATCCTCGACTTGCAGGGGAACGGCGGGGGATATCTGAATATCGCGATCGACCTGGCCGACGAGTTCTTAGGCAAGGACAAGCTGATCGTTTATACCGAAGGAAACAAACAACCGCGCGAGGAAGCCAAGTCTTCGGCCCGCGGAGGGTTTGAAGAAGGACGTTTGGTTGTGCTGGTAGACGAAACATCCGCATCCGCCAGTGAAATCCTTTCCGGTGCGGTGCAGGATTGGGACCGTGGCGTGGTCGTAGGCCGCCGTACGTTCGGAAAAGGGCTGGTACAGAAACCGATCCCGATGCCTGACGGCTCAATGATCCGCCTGACGGTTGCCCGCTATTATACGCCTACAGGCCGTTCTATCCAGAAACCGTATGTCAACGGCAACCAGGAGCAATACAACCATGACTTGATCGACCGCTACAACCGGGGCGAACTGATGAGTGCGGACAGCATCCATTTCCCCGATTCGATGAAGTACAATACGCTGGAGACGAAACGCATCGTCTATGGCGGCGGCGGTATCATGCCGGATGTCTTTATCCCGGTCGACACATCACGCTACACGGATTATCACCGCAGCGTCGTGGCTGCCGGCCTGGTGAACCGCATCGCCATGAATTATCTGGACCGCCATCGTGCCGAACTGAACAAGAAATATCCGAAGTTCGCCCAATACAAGCAGAACTTCAACGTGACAGACGACATAATGCAAGAACTGGTCACACTGGCTAAAGACGACAAGATCGAATTCAACGAAGAGCAATACAACCGTTCCAAGCCGCTCATCATGCTCCAGATCAAGGCGCTTATCGCACGCGACCTGTATGATATGGCCGAATACTTCCAGGTCATCAACGACGACAACGAAAGCTTCCAGGAAGCCTTGCGCCTCATCAACGACGAACAGCGGTACAAAAAAGAATTGGGACGGTAAACCTATTATCGATAATACTTCCTATATTTGTATTCATCAACGAAAAGAAAGGAACACAAAAGATGGACACAACGATGAAAACGATAGAACTTACTTTGCCGGATTCGGAATTGCCTTTCATTAAGACAATAGCGAAGAAATTCGGATGGACTCTGACAACCAAACACACAAAAACTCAGAAAAGTCTTGATGAAGGCATTGCCGATATCAAAGCCGGGCGTGTTCGCGAAGTTTCTACGGATGAATTAAAACAAATGATGGGATTATGAGTTCATACACGATCCTAATCACTAAACGATTTGAAAAGGACTTGGAAATATGTAAGAAGAGGGGACTAAAACTTAGCCTCCTCTATACTGTAATAGAGCAACTCAAATTGAACGGGACATTACCAAAACAATATCGTGCCCACAAACTAAGTGGTAATTATGCTAACTATTGGGAATGCCATATTAAAGGCGATTGGTTATTAATATGGGAGCAAAACGATGATGAACTCATTTTGATATTAACCTCAACCGGAACACATTCAGATTTATTCTAAAGGATTATGTACTGGACACTTTTTCTGACATTCGTCAAAATAGGGACTTTCACTATCGGGGGAGGATATGCGATGCTGCCCCTGATACAGCGGGAAGTGGTAGATAAAGGATGGCTTTCGAAGGAAGATTTCATCGACCTCTTCTCCGTAGCCCAGTCCTTGCCCGGCATTTTCGCCGTGAACATCTCTATTTTTGTAGGATATAAACTGAAAAAAGTGCCGGGTGGTATTGTTTGCGCTTTGGGAAGCATCCTTCCCTCCTTCTTCATCATTCTGGCTATCGCACTGTTCTTTACACACGTGCAGGACAACGTATGGGTAGAGAAGGCGTTCAAAGGATTGCGTCCGGCGGTCGTCGCCCTGATTGCCGTGCCTTGCCTGACAACAGCACGTTCGATCAAGATGAGTTACAAAGAGTTGATTATCCCTATCGCTGCCGCACTGCTGATCTGGCAAGGAGGGTTGTCTCCTGTGTGGATTATTCTGGCGGCCATCATAGGAGGACTTGTTTACGGACTGAAAATAAAGAAAGACTGATATGATCTGGTTGCAATTATTCTATGTATATCTGAAAATCGGGATATTCGGTTTCGGTGGCGGCTATGCGATGCTCTCCCTGATACAGGCAGACGTGGTGGACCGCTACGGATGGATTTCGTCACAGGAATTTACGGATATCGTCGCCATCTCGCAGATGACCCCCGGGCCGATCGGGATCAACAGCGCCACCTATATCGGATATACAGCCATCCACAATGCCGGCTATTCGCCCGCGATGGCCGTATTTGGCTCCTGCCTAACGACATTTGCCGTCTGCCTGCCCTCTTTCCTGCTAGTGCTGGCCATCTCATACGCCTTTGCAAAATTCAGGAACAACAAATATGTAGCAGCCGCGTTCTACGGCCTCCGTCCGGCTACGGTCGGCCTGATTGCGGCAGCGGCTTTGCTATTGATGAATAGCGAGAACTTCATCGACTATAAAAGTTTCCTGATCTTCGGGGCTGCGTTCATCCTCACCTGGAAGTTCAAGATCAACCCGATCCTGATGATTATCCTGGCAGGAATCGCCGGGATAGTTCTCTATTGGTAAATTTTACCGCAAAAGTCAGGACTTTCGTAACAAGAAGTCAGGACATTCAGGGCTTTCTATGGATAAACACCCTTATTTCAAGTCAGGCTTTCATCGATAGAAAGTCCTCCTTTGTCGAGGAAACGCACCTCTTTTTCTAATCTGATTGTGCAGGCTTTCATCCTGTTGTAGTTTTGCTTTCGTAAAAAGGTAAAAAGATTGTCAGGTTACAAAACGAAAGCATCATGAAACAGATTTCTTCCCTACTCCTCTCCTGCCTGCTTCTCCTGCCCGCCGGGATGAATGCGGAGGAAGACGCACCCAAACAATGGACGCTTCGCGATTGCATCGATTATGCACTGGAGCATAACATCACCATCCAGCGGAATCGCATCAGCGCCGAGAGTGCCCAAGAAGACGTAAAGACAGCCAAGGCGGATTTCCTGCCTTCCTTGAGCGGGAACATCAGCCAGCGCGTCGTCAACCGCCCGAACAGTGCAAGAGGCACCATCATCAGCGGCGATAACATCACGACAAGCGAAAGCAAAACCTCGTACAACGGCAGCTACGGCATCGACGCCAACTGGACCGTGTATAACGGCAACAAACGGGTGAACACCGTCAAGCAACAGAAGCTGAACAACCGCATCGCCGAACTGAACGTGGACGAAAGCGAAAACTCGATCGAGGAAAGTATCACCCAACTGTATGTACAGATCCTCTACTCGGCCGAAGCCGTCAAAGTAAACGAATCGACACTTGAAGTAAGCCGGAAAGAGTTTGACCGGGGACAGGAATTGTTCAACGTCGGCAGTATCGCCTCAAGCGACCTCGCCCAACTGGAAGCGCAGGTAAGCAGCGACAACTACCAGTTGGTGACCTCCCAGGCTACCCTGCAGGATTATAAGTTGCAATTGAAACAGCTTCTCGAACTGGACGGGGACATCGAAATGGACCTCTACCTGCCGCAACTGAGCGACAGCAACGTCCTGATCCCGCTTCCCGAAAAAGACGATGTCTACAACACCGCCCTCAGCCTGCGTCCCGAAATAGAAGCAGGAAAGCTGAACGTGGAGAGCTCGGACCTGAGCATCAAGATGGCACGTGCAGGATATCTCCCGACCTTAAACCTCAGCGCAGGCATCGGAAGCACGAATGCCAACGGCAGCGACTTCAGCTTCAGCGAACAGGTCAAGCAGAACTGGAACAACTCGCTGGGACTGACCCTCAGCATCCCCATCTTCGACAAGCGGCAGACGAAAAGTTCCATCAACAAGGCCAAGCTGCAAAAGCAGACTAGCCAGCTGGACCTGCTGGACAACAAGAAGACACTCTACAAGACCATCGAAAACCTCTGGCTGGCCGCCAACAGCGCACAACAGCAATACGTGGCAGCTTCACAGAAGTTGAAGAGCACGGAAACCAGCTACTCTCTCGTCAGCGAACAATTCAACGTCGGCATGAAAAATACAGTAGAATTGCTCACGGAAAAAAATAACCTGTTAAGCGCACAACAGGAAACGCTCCAGGCCAAATACACGGCCATACTGAACGCAGGCTTGTTGCGCTTCTACCAAGGAGAAGAAATCAATTTATTCTGAGACATGACATTAGGGGTGAACCGCTAATGAATATATTCACTCTCTTTTTGTTTCGGAGGATGTGTCAAAATCTCCTTATCTCCGCGCCTGACGCAGGAACAAGGCACTTTTGGCACACCTCCCTTGCAAAAGGGATCGACATCCAGAAAGAAATAAAAACAGATAAAGATATGAACAAGAAGAAACTAATTATCGGTATAGTAGGCGTATTGGTCGTGGCCGGAGGCATCTGGTTCTTCACAGGCAAAACGTCGAAAGGCGGTATCCGGCTCGAAACCGCCAAAGTGGGCCGCAGTTCCATTTCGAACACGGTAACGGCAACCGGAACAGTCGAGCCGGTAACGGAAGTCGAAGTCGGCACGCAGGTGTCCGGTATCATCGACAAGTTGTATGCAGACTATAACGACGTGGTCAAAGCAGGGCAGTTGATCGCCGAAATGGACAAGGTCAACCTGAAAGCCGAACTCGCATCCGCCGAGGCACAGTTGGCTAGCAGCAAGAGCGAATTCGAGTACCAACAGAAGAATTACGCCCGCAACAAGATCCTCTTCGAAAAAAAGCTGATCAGCGACTCGGACTATGAAACGTCCACATACAACTATGAGAAAGCAAAAGCCGCCTACGAACAAAACCAAGCGGCAATGGTCAAAGTGAACCGCAACCTCGAATATGCGACGATCACCAGCCCGATCGACGGTGTCGTGATCAACCGCGCAGTTGAAGAAGGACAGACCGTGGCCGCCGGCTTCGAGACTCCGACCCTGTTCACCATCGCGGCAGACCTGACCAAGATGCAGGTGATAGCCGATGTGGACGAAGCCGACATAGGTAACGTAGAAAATGGACAACGTGTCTCCTTCACCGTCGACGCCTATCCGAACGACGTATTCGAAGGCACGGTCATGCAAATCCGCCTCGGCGACAGCGAAAGCACCAGCAGCTCTTCTTCCACCTCGACCTCGACGGTCGTTACCTACGAAGTGGTGATATCGGCCGATAATCCCGACCTTAAATTGAAGCCGCGCCTGACAGCCAACGTGACGATCTTCACGCTGGAACGCGATAACGTGCTGACAGTCCCGACCAAGTCGCTCCGCTTCGTACCGGATGCCGGGATGTTGACGCAACTGGGCTACATCGTCTCCGAAGCCGGCAAGGAAACCCCTGCCGGGAAACGTCTCGTATGGATCAAGAACGGGCAGGAGCTGAAGCCGAAAGCCGTTACCGTCGGTTCCACCAGCGGAAACATGATCGAGATAACCGACGGCCTGAACGAAGGTGAAGAATTGGCTGTCGATCTCGAAGCCTCCTCCATTACTCCGGCAGCCGAAGCCGAAACGGAAAGAAGCCCGTTCATGCCAGGCCCTCCGGGAAGCAATAAGAACAAGAAGAGTGCCAAGTAGGGGCAGGCTTTATATATCTGCCCTCCAAACAAGGAGTACAACAATATGAAAGAGATAATCAAATTAGAAAACATCAAGCGTGACTTCAAGGTCGGAGACGAAACGGTCCATGCCTTGCGTGGTGTCTCCTTCACGATCTACGAAGGCGAATTTGTCACCATCATGGGGACATCCGGCTCAGGAAAGAGTACCCTGCTGAACACGTTAGGTTGCCTGGATACACCGACCAGCGGAGAATATTACCTCGACGGCACATCGGTCCGCACGATGGGTAAGAACGCCCGCGCCACCTTGCGCAACCGCAAAATCGGGTTCGTCTTCCAGAACTACAACCTGCTGCCTAAGACGACAGCGGTCGAGAACGTGGAGCTGCCCTTGATGTACAATTCGTCCTACAGCGCAGCCGAACGACACAAGAAAGCAGTCGAATCGCTGGTTGCCGTAGGTCTGGGCGACCGCCTGATGCATAAGAGCAACCAGATGTCCGGAGGGCAGATGCAGCGTGTCGCCATCGCCCGGGCGCTGGTAAACGACCCCGCCGTCATCCTCGCCGATGAAGCGACCGGAAATCTCGATACCCGTACCTCTTTCGAGATACTGGTTCTTTTCCAGAAACTGCATGCCGAGGGACGTACCATCATATTCGTGACCCACAACCCGGAGATCGCCCAGTACAGCAGCCGCAACATCACGCTGCGCGACGGGCATGTCACCTCCGACACGGTCAACCGGAATATCCTGAACGCGGCAGAAGCGTTGGCGCGGCTGCCGAAGAATGACGATTGATCTTGCCACCCTTCCGTGGGGGGCCCTTTATGCGAATACCGGAATCATCCGATACAAGCGGAAGGAGGCAAAGGTGTTTAAAGAATCACTTATAAAACAACAATAACAATGAACGGAACAAACCTAATAAAAATAGCCGTCCGGGCACTCGCCAATAACAAATTGCGCGGCTTCCTCACGATGCTGGGCATCATCATCGGCGTGGCCTCCGTGATCACGATGCTTGCCATCGGACAAGGCTCGAAGCGAAGCATACAGGCCCAGATCAGCGAGATGGGTTCCAACATGATCATGATACATCCGGGGGCCGACGTGCGTGGTGGTGTCCGGCAGGATGCCTCCGCGATGGAAACCCTGAAACTACAGGATTACGAAGACATTGTGGACGAAACACGCTTTGTCTCGGCCGTTTCTCCTTCCGTCAACAGCAGCGGGCAGGCGATCTACGGCGCCAACAACGCCCCGACCACGGTCTACGGCATCAGTCCCGACTACCTGGAGATACGGCGCTACAAAGTCGAGGACGGCGACATGTTCACCGAACAGGACATCCAGACAGCCGCCAAAGTATGCGTGGTCGGCAAGACCGTCGTCGACAACCTCTTCCCCGACGGCAGCAACCCGGTAGGCAAGGTCATACGTTTTCAGAAATTACCTTTCCGCATCGTAGGCGTGCTGGAAAGCAAAGGATACAACAGCATGGGAATGGACCAGGACGACCTAATCTTAGCTCCATACACAACTATTCAGAAAAAGGTCCTGGCCATCACCCATCTGCAAGGCATTACCTGTTCGGCCCTCAAGGAGGAATACACCGACCAGGCCATCGACGAGATTTCTGAAATACTCCGCCGCAACCATAAGTTGAAGGAAAGTGACGATGATGATTTTACCATCCGTAGTCAGCAGGAGTTGAGCACGATGTTGACAAGCACTACGGATATGATGACCGTGCTGTTGGCGGCTGTGGCGGGGATTTCGCTACTCGTAGGCGGTATAGGGATCATGAATATCATGTACGTCAGCGTGACGGAGCGTACACGCGAGATCGGCCTCCGTATGAGTATCGGGGCAAAAGGCATCGACATCCTGGCACAGTTCCTGATCGAGTCCATCCTGATCAGTGTGACAGGCGGTTTGATAGGTGTAGTCTTTGGAGTGGGCGCGGCCCTTGTCGTGAACGGAGTCGCCCACTTTCCGATCTACATCCAGCCCTGGAGCGTCGTCCTCTCGTTCGCCGTATGTACCGTCACGGGTGTATTCTTCGGATGGTATCCGGCCAAAAAGGCGGCACAGCTCGACCCGATAGAGGCAATACGTTACGAATAGCAGGCGGGAAGCATCGAGGGAAGAAGACGCTCTGCGTCAAGCATGCCTCATAGGTATGAGGCAACGTACCTCAAAGATATGAGGCAACTCACCTCATAGGTACGAGGCAATATACCTCATAGCTATTAGGCATGCTCGACGCAGAGCCTCTTCCATGACCGATGCCGCCTGGCGTTCGACAGAGAAACAACACTTCTTCCATGCCCGATGCTTCTCTGATATATAATAAACAGTATCTTTGCATAAATGGGAACAACAGAGACAATGCACACATTACCGGCTCCCCCCTTCAAAGGCATGGGGAAGCTGATCCATATCGCAGCCTGGGCCATCCTCTTCGGGCTGCCGTTCTTCTTCACCGGACGCGAGTCGCAGACGGTGACGGTCCTGAGCTACGTCCGCTCCATGATCGTCCCGCTGTCGTTCATGCTGGTGTTCTATGCCAACTATTTCGTGCTGATCGACCATTTCCTGTTCGCCAAGCGTCCCTGGAAATACTTTCTGTACAATGTCGTGTTGATCGCTTTCGCGATGGGAGCCGTGCATCTGATATTCGAACTGCTCCCGCATCCCAGATGGGAGCATC
>ERZ1504446.404-NODE-404-length-9415-cov-3.328953_pt1 | contig 9415 bp, 7 predicted proteins | sample MGYA00571828_ERZ1504446 | MGnify/ENA primary metagenome ERZ1504446 (study PRJEB39906, sample SAMEA3182066) | gut metagenome | biome: human; feature: gut; material: Stool; isolation source: human stools | place: Canada | collected 2013-03-05 ... | reverse complement strand
ATTATGAACCGAAAGGCGGCGAAAATCAAAACGCTGGCAGCGGGAAAGTATCGTTGCGGGGAGAGCCTGCGGTTCGGTCGTTGCAAGAATGAAAACAACATGTGCGGGCGGCTCTTCGAGAGTTTTCAGAAGAGCGTTGTTTGCACTTTTTGAAAGCATGTGCGCTTCGTCAATGATATAAACCTTTGTTTTAAGGTAAATCGGAGCAAACTCGGCCTTTTCGAGGAGCGCGCGCATTTCGTCAACTTTGGAATTTGAAGCGGCGTCCATTTCGATAATGTCTATGCTTTCCGAAACGTCCGTAAGGCAGGCAGCGCATTTGCCGCAGGGTTCGCCGTCCTTCGGGTCAAGACAGTTGACGGCACGGGCAAGTATTCGCGCCGTGCTTGTTTTGCCCGTTCCGCGTGAACCGCTGAAAAGATAAGCGTGGGCAATGCGCCCGGTGCGGATCTGGTTGCGCAGAACATCGGTGATATGCTCCTGTCCGACAACTTCGCAGAACCTGCTCGGACGGTACTGCCTGTATAATGCGTGGTAACTCATGCTGCACACCTCAATTGCTCAATTACTCGGTAGGTACGATTGACAGAAAACAAAAAACACACCCAAAACCCCGTTTCCGAATTAATCGGTTTAATTCGCGTTTGTTCAGCTCAATTTTTGAATTTCATCCGCCCAAAGCCTTTGAACGGCGTCACTCGGCATTCGCCAATCCCCGCGCGGGGAAAGGCAGACGGAACCGACTTTCGGCCCGTCGGGCAGACAGTTGCGCTTGAATTGCTGATTGAAGAAACGGCGATAGAAGTTTTTGAGCCATTTCAAAATCGTTTCATTCGAAAACTCACTTTCACGGAATGCCTGCTTTGCAATGCGGAAAAGCTTTGCAGGCGGGCAGCCCCAACGCAGCACGTAATAGAGGAAGAAATCATGCAGCTCGTACGGCCCGACAAGATCTTCTGTTTTTTGAGCAATATTGCCCCTTTCATCGGCGGGAAGAAGCTCGGGAGATATCGGGGTTTCAAGTATTGCGGTCAGGGTGTCGTGCAGCGCAGGGTTTTCGCAGTGCCGCGCATAATAACGCACAACGTATTTGATGAGCGTTTTGGGAATGCCTGCATTCACGCCGTACATGCTCATATGGTCGCCGTTGTAGGTTGCCCAGCCGAGTGCAAGCTCGGAAAGGTCGCCCGTGCCGACAACAAGGCCGTTCAGCGCATTTGCAAGATCCATCAGCACAAGGGTGCGCATGCGCGCCTGTGCGTTTTCGTAAACAACGTTGTGACAGGTTTCGTCGTGCCCGATGTCGCGGAAATGCGAACGCACCGAATCCGCAATCGGAATCGTGTGAAGCGTTACACCGAGGGAATTGCAAAGAGCAACGGCATTTTGTTTCGTGTGTTCGGTGGTGCCGAAACAGGGCATGGTGACGGCATGAACAAATTTGCGGTCAATGCCCATAAGGTCGCATGCCTTTGCCGCAGCAAGCAGCGCAAGTGCGGAATCCAGTCCGCCCGAAATGCCGATGACTGCGCTCATTGAATGAGTGTGTTCAAGCCGGCGTTTGAGCCCGAGAGCCTGTATCGTCAGAATATCTTTTGCGCGTGCGTTCAATTCGTTTTCGTCATGCGGAACAAAGGGATTGCGCGGGAAGCGGCGGGTAAGTTCCGTTTCGGGAAGCTCCTCGCGCGGGGCGGGGCCGCATGAACCGAATCCGAGAGAGAAATCAACGAAAAGACCGGAATGGGCAGCATTGCCCGCGCAAAAGCTGTTCACGCGGCGCCTGTCGTAAAGCAGCCGTCCCAAATCAATTTCGGTGATAAGCATATCGTTCGCGTAGTCAAAAGGTGCTTTTTCGGCAAGCAGTGTGCCGTTTTCGTAAACAAAGCAATGCCCCGAAAAGACCATATCGCTTGTTGATTCACCCTCACCCGCGCCGCAATAAAGGTACGCGCAAATGTTTTTTGCGGATTGAACTTCCGTGATGCGCTTGCGGTAGTCCGCCTTGCCGATGATTTCATCTCCGGCGGAGCAGTTAACGATCACGAGCGCGCCGGCAGCGGCAAGTTTATCCGACGGAGGGGAAGCAACCCAAAGATCCTCGCAGATTTCAATGCCGAAACGGAAATCGGGATAATCCGTGCATGAGAAGATGCAGCCGTCGGGATTGAAAAAAGTCTGCAATGAATCAATATAAGGCGCGGCGGCGCCGAGTTCCGTGCGGGACGGCACGGCAAAATGCCGCAGCTCATAGAATTCGCCGTAATTCGGCATGTGCGTTTTTGGAACGACAGCAAGAATCACTCCGCGGGATATGACAACGGCGCAGTTGTAAAGCTTGTCCGCGCAGCGAATCGGCGCACCTATGACGGCGGCAAGCCGAAGGTTCGCGGTTTCGCGTGCGATGCGGAGAAGCTCGGTTTCAACGCTGTCCAAAAGCAATTCGTGCATGAAAAGGTCGCCGCAGGTGTAGCCCGTCATTGCAAGCTCGGGAAATGCGGCAAGCCGAACCCCGTGTGCCGCGGCGCGGTGCAGCGCGGCAATTATAGCATCGGCGTTGGCTTTCGGGTCTGCAAGCACAACTTTCGGTGAACATGCAGCAACTTTGATGAATCCGTCCTTCATATTTTTTTCTGCCCGCCCGCACCGGTTCGGCATCGGGGAGCGACCTTTCAATTTTTTAAAATTTTATAACTGTTTTTAAACATTTTGCGGTTTTTTCGCCCGCGAGAACATCACGCGGCAGTTCCCTGCGGGCAGACAGAAATCCGCGAACCGCTGCATCCGTCCCGCAAACGTCGGAAGGTTTTGCGGACCCGAAAAGTCGGCTTGGAGAACAGTTTGTGCAGCTTTGCGGAAAATAAAACTCTTCCACCAAATACATTATAGCACATCGGGGCTGAAATGGTAGCCCCTTTTAAGGAAATGTTCGATTTTTTTTCGATTTCCGCACACAAAACGCTGACCTGAGGAATTTTGGAAATAAGAAATAAAAATTTTGCATTTCAAAACGAAAGGAAAATGCTCAAAAAAAGTCCGCCTTCGGGAAGGATCCTTTCCAAAAGGCGGAACAATTTATCTGAAAACCTGCACGCGGCAGGTTGTTTCGATATTGCACCCCGCTTTAATGTGCGGCGGTGCGTTTTGGTTGTTCAAGCATAATCAGCGACTGCATTATTCGGCGGTTTTTGCCGTGCTGCGCTGGCCGAGAGTTACGGAAACATCGATTTGCGAATTGCCGCGCAGAATGGTGAGCGTTACGGTGTCGCCGACTTTGAACTTGCTGACAGCGATGTAAAGTCCGTCGGAGCTTGAGACCGTGTCGCCGTTGACAGCCATGATAACATCATCCTTTTTCAGTCCTGCCTGCTGAGCCGCACTGCCGTCTTCAACGGATACAATGCAGGGATAGGTGTAAGTACTGGTGAAGAATCCGTAACCGGAGAGGGAAACATCCTGAGTGGAGACACCGAGATAGGGACGGCCGACAACAAAGCCGTAATCCATAAGGTTGCCGATAACTTCACGGGCAAGCGTGGAGGGGATTGCAAAGCCAAGGCCTTCAATACCGCTGCCGCTGCTCTTTGCATTCACAATTCCGATGAGAGTGCCGTCCGATTCACGGAACAGTCCGCCGCCGGAGTTGCCCTGGTTGATTGCGGCATCTGTCTGGAGCAGGGTCATGGTCACGCTGTCGGTGCCGACAAGAGTTGCTTCGTAGTCATTGCCGTTGTCAAGGTAGACGAAAATTTTCTGTGCGCCCTCAACAACATGGTTGCAGGTCACGATATAGCCGTCCGCCGAAATGATGACTCCGGAGCCCGAACCTGCAAGCACACTCTTGTGCCCGCTCTGCGCCGTGACGTCGATGCTGACAACGGAGGACATGCAGTTTTCAATGGTTTTGTATTCCGAATCGGGTCGGGCCGAACTGCCGGCGTAAGAAATCTTGTCAGAAGGAAGGTCGCCGGTCTTGTCGCCTGATGAACCGACGGTGCCGCTTGGGTCGGAAGGTGCCGATGTTGCTTTGGCGGAAGCGTTCTTTTCGGTCTGTGAGGCAGAAAGCGAATTGTTGATAAACTTGGCGCCGGCAACGATACCGACGGTCAAAAGGGCAACTATGAGAAGGCACGCAACGGCTGCGCCGATGGGCATCCTGATTTTTCTTTTCTCTTCCATGATGTTACACTCCTTTAATTAATAATGATAGTTTCTGTGAAAAGAGCTCGGAGTAAACATTGTTCATGCTGCTCCGCGGGTAAAACCCGTTGAACAGTCCGCCGCCGCATCCCTGTCGGAGCACCCTTGCGGGGCTGTTCGCCGGCCCGATTCTTTTCATGCTCCTATTATAACACGCAAATGCGGCAATTTTGGTTGCCTATCGGTGTATATTGCCTGACAGAATATGTACCTATTTTGTCATTCGACGCGAATATGCCGCTGATTGACCGAAAAAAGAATATTGTGACAAAGTGCGCATCTCGATATGTCAAATCAAAAAAGTACTTGAAACTTTGCTTAAAAGGCAATATAATATAAATGCACCAACCAACAAAGGAGCGTACAAAGTACTATGTCAGTCAAACAGCAGATACTGATTTGCGATGATCAGCATATCATTCACGAAACACTCGGCGTCTACCTCAGAAACGAGGGATTCGAGAGCATTTCGGCATTTGACGGCGAACAGGCGATTGAAGAATTCAACCGCAAAAAGCCGAACCTTGTTATTCTTGATCTCATGATGCCCAAAAAAAGCGGAATGGACGTTTGCCGCGAGATTCGCCAGAACAGCAGTGTTCCGATTATAATGCTGACGGCGAAATCCGAGGAGATCGACCGCGTGCTCGGGCTTGAGCTCGGTGCGGACGATTACATTGTAAAGCCCTTCAGCGCGCGTGAAGTTGTTGCAAGGGTCAAGGCCGTTCTGCGCAGGTATTCAATGCAGGAAACGGAACCCGCAAAGATTCTGCATTACGGAAACCTTGAAATCAATATAAATAACTACGACGTAAGGCTGAACGGCGAAAGACTGCCGCTCACCCCGAAAGAAGTCGAGATCCTTCAGCTGCTTGCCTCACATCCCGGAAAGGTTTTTTCGCGCGAAAAGATCCTTTCAATCGTATGGGGCTATGAATACTACGGCGATACGCGCGCCGTTGACACTCAGATTAAGCGCATTCGCCAGAAGCTGCAGTCTGCGGACGATTGCGGATGGGAGATAAAAACCGTTTACGGTGTCGGCTACAGGTTTGAGGCATACGGCGATCCCGATGACAGACAGGACAACGAGGAACGCAAAAAACTGCCCGAAACGCCGAAGGCATACGATTTCGTTGAAGAAAAACCGACGGAATGAAGCGGACAGATTTTGCCCTTTTGAACCGTTTTGCAAAAATGAAAATGAACTTCAGGGCGAACCCGAAAGGCTGAAACGCTGCGGGTTCGCCTGCTGATGTTTTTTCTGAAATGCGTGTGCGGCGTGTTTCGGCACGGCCCCGCAGAAAACGAGAGATATGAAAAGATCAAGCCTGTTCAGAATAATTCTTTATATTGTGTGCGCAATCACGGTGCTGCTCGTGATACTTGTTGCGTGCCTTTTTTCCGTTGTCGGGCATGAAATGTACGCCGGAATGAAAATTGACGAACTGAAGCCGAAAGCGCAGTCAATATCGCAGCGCGTGACAAAGCTGTATGAATCAAACACGGACAAACGCACTCTTGCGAGGATGCTGCATCTCGGCGAATTTTCCGCATCGGATGCAACAATTTACATAATCGAACCTAACGGTGCGGTTGTTACAACGGCAGAACAGGATGAGTACGACCAAAGCGTTGAAACCGTCCGCCGCTGCTTCCAAACGGTCATTCAGGGGGAAGAAATTGCTCTTCCGTCAACCGATATAGGAATTGTTGTCGGCACGCCGGTGTATTCCGATTCGGGTGATATAATCGGTTCCGTGATACTTGTTGTCGGTTCAAAACAGGCTGAAAGCACGCTTGCAAAGCTTGCGGTGGAACTCGGCCTTGCAATGCTCGGCATTGCACTTTTGATGCTTATTCCGATAGTTATCATATTCAGCAAGGTAACAAAGCCCATTCGGCACGTTTCAAACGTTGCGCTGCAAATGGCGGGGGGAGACTTGACCGTTCGCGCCAAGGAAGAGGGAAGCAACGAATCGCGTCACCTTGCGCAATCGTTCAATATTCTTGCGGAAGCTCTTCAAAACAATATTGACAGCCTTGTTGTTGAGCGCAACAGGCTGCGCACCGTGCTTGACGGCATCGGCGAGGGCATTATTTCCGTGGATAAAACGGGCGTTGTCACGCATTACAACTCCGCTTCCGTGCAGCTTTTGGGCGGGAAGGAAAATACCCACCCCGCAGCGGCGGCCGGTTATCCGAAAATTGCTGCCGTGGCGATAGAAGCTCTTGATACGGACGAAGTGCGCAGCTGTGATTTTACGATCGGCGAAAGGATGCTCCGCATTGCGGCAACCCCGATTCACGAGGAGAACGGTTCGCTTTTCGGTGCGGTTGTGCTGATAACGGACGTTACCGAAAGCGAGAGACTTGAACAGACGCGAAAGGACTATGTTGCAAACGTCAGCCATGAGCTGCGCACGCCGCTTGCATCCATTCGAAGCCTTGCGGATGCGCTTAACGACGGAATGGTGCAGGATGAAAAAGACAGAAAACGTTACTACGGCTATATCCTGCGCGAATCGATACGCCTTTCAAACCTTATCAACGACCTGCTTGAACTTTCAAGGCTTCAGAGCGGCGGCGTTGCGTTCTCAAAGGGACGGGTTGAACTTTATGAAATTGCATACGATGTTGCGGACAGGATGAACGATGCGGCGGCACAGCGCGGCAAAAGCGTGCGGCTTGAAGCTCCCGAGGGCGAATACTATGCATACACAAATGCCGACCGCATTGAGCAGGTGCTCGTAGCATTGGTTGACAATGCGATAAAACACGGAACGGACGGCTGCACTGTCAGCGTGAACCTTTTCGAAAATGCGGAAAAGAATCGCTATGAGTTTGTTGTCAGCAATCCCGCGGAAGTTGATCCTGCCGACCTTGAACATCTGTTTGAACGATTCTACAAAGCGGATCATGCGCACACGGGTGACGGCACCGGACTCGGCCTTGCGATAGTTTCCGAGGTGCTTAACCTTTTGGGCGAAAAAATCGATATCGAGTATGAGAACGGAATCATTGCGTTCCGTTTCACGGCCGAAAAATGCAGCACGCCGAAAAAACACCGCGCCTTGCAGAAGGCGGAGAATAAAAATGAGGACGGGGAACCGACGGCCTGAGGCCGAGGGTTCGGAACGGAATGAAATGATTATTTCGGATATTTCATCGGAAGAAACAAAAATGCAGACAGAGGGCATTGAATCCTGCGGACTTTTTGCAAACGGCGGAAAATCATGCAGGCTTTGCCCGCTTGAGTGCGGGGTTAACCGTGCGGAACATGCGGGCGTATGCGGTGTGGGCGGATTTGCAGCGGAAAGCCTCGGAAACAGGAACCCGTACGAAACCGCGCTCATTGCAAGAGCGGCGCGGCATTACTGCGAGGAACCGCCGATTTCCGGCGCGGAAGGCAGCGGCGCGATCTTCTTTTCGGGCTGCAATATGGGTTGCGTTTTTTGCCAGAATATGGACATCAGCCAATCTGCAAAGGGCGTTGTGAAGGATGCGGGGGAGCTTGCGGACATAATGCTGCGCCTGCAGGAACTCGGTTCGAACAATATCAATTTGGTTACTCCCGCACCGCATGTGCGCATGATTGCAAAAGCCGTTCCGCTTGCACGGATGCGGGGATTGCGCATTCCGATAGTTTACAACACGAATGCTTACGAAAAGGTTGAAGCTCTGCGCCTTATGGAGGGGCTTGTTGACATCTATCTTCCGGATTTGAAATACGTAAGCTCCGCCGCCGCAAAAAAATACAGCCGAAGAGAGGACTACTTTTCCGCTGCCGCTGCCGCCGTGCGGGAAATGCAGCGTCAGTGCGGGGTTTTGCAGATCGATAAGAACGGAATTGCAAAGCGCGGAATGATCGTTCGCCATCTTGTTCTGCCCGGTTCGGTGGATGAAGCGCGCGGAGTGCTGGATTTTATCAGGGAGAATCTTCCTCTCGAAACACATATTTCACTGATGAGCCAGTATACACCGATGTTTGAGCTTCAGCCCCCGCTTAACAGAAGGCTCCTGAAGCGCGAATACAAAAGGGCCGTTGATTATGCACTTTCCCTCGGATTCGAAAACATCTACACGCAAAGCCTTTCATCCGCAAGCGCGGAATTCACTCCGGAGTTTAACGGCTTTTTCGAGTGATATGCGAGCGGAGAGAACGCATTGCGAATATAAAAAGCAAATAGTAACTGTTGTATACTGCCGTGAATGCGCATGACGCACACTCGCGGTTTTTGATTTCTGCGGAATGCAGGCGGCAAAAGGCGCATAAACTGCGGCATGAACGGATTTCAAAAAACGATTGCGGCTGTGCTGCTGGCGGCCGTGCTGCTGTTTATGATCTATCTGCCGAAATGTGCGGGAAAGATGCTTGAACGGGATCAATATCGCGAATGGCTCGAACCGGAGGAGGAGGAATTTTCGGGCGTTATAAACGTTTGGCATGTTGTCGGATTCAAGCCGTATATGGGCAGTGTGGGAGCATGGCTCAAAAAAATTGCGGACAGAGCGGAACGACGGCATTTCGGTGTTTATTTTGAGGTTGAATCGATTTCGGAAACGGAAGCGGAAGCGAGGCTTCAAAACGGAGAATTTCCGGACGTGATAAGCTTTCCTGCCGGTTTTTTGAACGGCAGGGAGCTTCGAATCATGAACGGAACCGAGATTTTCGGTATCGACGGCACGGCTGTGGATTTCGGTGACGGATACGGAGCCGGGGAGCTGCCGGCGGGCTTTGACTGCGGCATGGACGGGCGGACGCTGCGTGCACTTCCGTTTGCGGCGGGCTGCAAGCTTGCGCTGTTTTATCCGGAAAGGGTTACTGCGGCGGAAATGACCGAAATACTGAAACCTATTGCGGAGAACGGCGAAAGCAAAGCCGATGCCGATTCTTGTTCAAACGACGGATTCGGAACCGAGGCAGGGAAGTTTGAACGGAGCAGCGTTGATGAATTTAAAAAGGGCAAGGGGGATTTCTGCATCGGTGATGCGCGCGCGGCGGGAGATATGGAAAGACTTGCTGCCGCAAACAAGGCAAAATATTTCGAGGCGATGCCCTTTTGCAATGAAACGGACGAGGTGCAGTTTGTGGGCATTTCGGCGAAAACGGAGCGCGAAAAAATGGGCTGCATTTCGGAATTTATTGCAGATATGCTTTCCGCTGCGCGGCAGCTGTCTCTTATACACATCTGACGCTGCCGACGAGCGATCTAGT
>ERZ1504446.401-NODE-401-length-9520-cov-2.059377_pt1 | contig 9520 bp, 5 predicted proteins | sample MGYA00571828_ERZ1504446 | MGnify/ENA primary metagenome ERZ1504446 (study PRJEB39906, sample SAMEA3182066) | gut metagenome | biome: human; feature: gut; material: Stool; isolation source: human stools | place: Canada | collected 2013-03-05 ... | reverse complement strand
CAGTAGAATTGTGAGTTGAGAACAAACACCTACTGCAAAGGAGTCCCAAGGTAATGGTAACAAAGTTAGAGACACAAGGCAAGCAGATTTTTCAGTGGGGCGAGAAGTTTGTAGACATCGCCACACTGGAGAAAGCGGTGTACGAAGCCGTTCTCTCCCTCGGCCGCAATATCATGCGCCAGTGCATAGAGGAGGCGGATCGGACGCTCGCTCGGCAGCGGGACCGTGGGATGTACCGGGACAAGGGCTACCGGCCCACCACGCTCAAAACAGTGATGGGCGAGGTGGGGTACCAGCGCCATGTCTACCTGCTGTCCGGGGCCGCGGAGCAGCCCAGGGCAACGGTATACCTGCTGGACAGGAGCATGGGCCTTGACACGGTAGGCCCTTTCAGCGATACTGTGTGTATGATGGCGGTGGAAGCGGCCTGTGCGGTGAGTCACCGGACGGCAGCCGCCACACTCAACGATCTGACCGGGCTGAGCCTGAGCCACGAGAGCGTCTGGCGCATTGTCCAGAACGCTGGGAGCTGGGAGCAAGCCCGAGTGGACAGCCTGGCGGCGGCGGCAAAGGCCGAGTGTGGGTCTGGGACCTATGAAACGCCGGTACTGTATGAGGAGATGGACGGCGTGTACCTTGCTCTGCAAGGGAAAGACCGGCTGGAACACGGCCCCAGCAAAGAGATGAAGGTGTCTATTGCCTACTCCGGGATTTACGAGGACGCCAGCGGGCGGCGAAGCCTTGCCAACAAGGTTTCATACGCCAGCATGGAACAGGCGGAACACTTCCGCCGCCACGCCGAGGGTGTAGTGGCCGACTTCTATGCTGTGGACTGCGTGAAGCGACGGGTCTTTAACAGCGACGGCGGAACCTGGCTGCAACGGAATATGGTGCCTGGATGTACCTACCAGCTCGATTTGTTCCACCGGAACCGGGCTGTGCGTACCTGTGTGAATGACCCAGACCTCCAGGAAACCATCCTGGAGCTATTTCATGCACGTAAAGTCAAAGAAGCGATTGCTGTGGTGGAGGCATCTATTGAGAGCACACTGGATCCCGACGAACAAGAGAAGCGGCGGAAGCTGTTTACCTACTTCAACAACTACCGGAAATCCCTTATTCCATACTACCAACGGAGTGGAAGAAAACCCCCGCTGCCCAACGAGGGCCAGCAGCCCGCCCGGTGTGGGAGCATGGAGAGCAACATCTTTACCATTATTGGGAACCGGATGAAGCACAACCGCACCTGCTGGAGCGTGGCCGGGGCCAACAACCTTGCGGCTTTGCTCGCCTTGCACCGCACCGGCCATCTGCGGCGTGTTCTGCGGGATTGGACGGCCCACGGGGCCCCCTCTAAGCTATACACAATAACGGCTCCCATATCTGCAAAGCAAACCAACAAACAGATGAGTGAAATCTATATCCCACCGCATTTACTGTCTGCTGGTGACCTCCATCCAGCCGCGAAGTATTGCCTGACCAAATTCTTCCCGCTGTCCGAGATGCACACCACAGAATGACTGTGCTGGCTGAGTGCGCTTGGCCCGGTTTACGCCGAGGCCATTCACCTTGAACAACACTTTCTACTGGCTCCAATTTTGGTACCAGCACCCCTTGCCAACGATTTTGTTACACATACTTTCTTTTGTTCCATCTTGACATTCCGAGTGCACCCTGATAAAATAAAAAAACAAGTGAATATAGTTGGTACACAGGTGTCCATCCAATTGTGGTGGGTGAAAAGGGAAGCCGGGTGAGAATCCCGCACAAAGCCGTTGCTGTGTTGGCGGAGTGCCTCTCTGCTATGTCACTGGGATGTTTGTTCCGGGAAGACGGAGAGGTGCGTTTGAACGTCTGAGTCAGAAGACCTGCCTGTGTATAACGCACAAAAAAGCCTCCCCGGACCTGGGAGGGTGCAGTTTCAACCACAGTAGGAACCTGTGGAATTTGTTGCTGTATCCTTCAGGATACAGTTTTTTTGTTGCCGAATTCACTTGTCCCTCCTATTTCGTGCTGCTCCACACGGGACACGGGACTCTTCTGCAGGTCTCGCGTCATTTTGGAGCAATCGGCTGGAAGAAAAGGGCGCATAATATCGTGGGTAATATTATGTGTTCTTCCAGCCGGAACAAGAGAAGCACATGGCCTGAACCCGGCGCAGGGGTGAGAGTGTGCTTTTTATTATACCGCAGCGCTCGGCGAAAAGGCGATTATCAGGATCGCGAAATAGTGTTTGGAAAATTTTCCTGTTTACCCCTTGCATTTTAAGCGGAAAGTTGTATAATGAACTCAAAAGAAAGCCATTTGTAAAGTGCAAGTTTAACAAAAGATAGTTCTTTGAAGGGGATGGCTTCTGAGTTCTGCATGGGCAGAGTGGCATGCACCTTCCTGTAAAATTTAATATGAATCCGGCTTTTGTGGCAAATGCGCGACCCGACTCCCGTCAGGGAGCGGACACGCATCCTTGTTTCTGAACAAGGGAATCAGGTGAAATTCCTGGACATGTTTTGCAGCAGGAGCCGTGGCGAAAGCTACGGGGACGTGCAATTCAATAGCTGTGATTGTGGAGTATATCTGTTTTCTGCGAAAGCAGGTCACTGGCGGTCGTAATGGCTTAGCTGGGAAGGCGGCGGATATGCGCAGGCGGGCTTTAAGCCCGTCGGGACACATTAGTCAGAAGACCTACTAGGAGCTTACCCCCAATTCATTGGGGTTGCTCTGAGATAAATGCCAAATGTGAGGAGGGCACTGAATAAGTGGCCCCTTCTACCCGAAATGGGAGCAGAAGCGGACGCATATTTTGCGTCCGTTTTTTATTCGCAAGCTCGGGAGAAAGACGGACGTATCGGTATGCGTCCGTCTTTTTGTTTCGATTGCCCCAAGAGGTTTGCGGGGTAGCCGGATTGTGCCACAAGTCAGGAGGCTGTTTTGTGAACGGTAAGCATTTCATCGGCAACCAGCAGCTCAGCAGAAAGCTCATTGGGCGGACCAAGGAGGCGCTTCGTCAGCGAAACGTCCAGTTTGCCCAGGCGCATGGTGACGCCAGCGACGAAGCGCTGCTGGATTATGTCCGGAGCGAGGCGGCGCGCTTTGGCGGCTGGCAGAATGTGATCACGTCAGCAGGACTGCCCTCGCCGAAGAAGCAGAAGCCCACCTCCAAGCGGCAGATTTTCAAGGAGGAGTTCCGTTGCCAGGCGGAGAGCGGGAGTGCACAGAGCAACAGAACAGCAGCGAGCAATCCGGAGGAAGAAGGGGATCCCCTTCTTCCGTCATAGGGAAACCCCTATGACGATCTCTCTTTGAGCATTCAGCGGGCTATCGCCTGTCGCATATGGCCGGTACGCGGCTGACAATTGAATAACCCAGTACCAAAAGCGATATTCCGTGAGCGGAGTAGGCCAGGACGTCGGCAAGGCCGGCCGAGCCACCAACAGCGGAGAGACGTGGAGCAATGCGGGGCGGCAACTGCACAGGAACAGTATTGGTGTTTGGGCGGAGAGGATCAGCGGGAACGGGACAATCGGTGCGGCGGCCCCTGCGCTTTTTCCGGGAGCGCGGCGGCGGCCGCATTGACGGTTGATTAAAATGCGACTTCTCAGCGGAAGGAGGCGGTGAGAGTCAAAAAGAGTTGTAAACAGGAGTACAAGGGAAACGATCCAACGGAGAGACTTGAAGGAGGTTTACGTATGAAAACCAGAAAATTTACAGCGATGCTGCTGACCCTGGCTATGGCATTCAGCTTGCTGACGGTCAGTGCGGGAGCGGTAATGGACAATGACCATGACCGCATCAGCGTTGATACTGCAGGCCCTTTGTCGGTGGTATGGGATAGTGAAACCGTAGATTCCGAAGCTTATCACACAGGAGATATCGTGTCGAGTGAAGACGGCTACTATCCCTCCAGCTTCTACCTCTATGTAGACAGCGCCGAGGAGAACGGAATCACCGTTACTGGCGGCACCCTGTCTGCGCCTGTGGAGGAAACGGAGGGCGGCACCAAGTATTTGGTGACCAACAACAGCGGGGGCAGCATTGTGATTAGGCTGGCGAATGCGGCCCAGAGCAACAACGTCTACACGCTGACCTTTGCTGCGCCGGAGGGACAGATGGCCGGCGGCGCCATCACCGGAGTCTTGCAGGGGTATCTGCCGCTGGGCCAGTATGCCCGGGGCACGATGTGGGGCAGCCCTTATACCGACGGCAGCACGACGGCCGGCAGCACCCCCAAGGTTCTAGGCGGGTTCTCTTCTACCGGCGTCTCCTTGGGTGCCGGCGGCGGCTACGTCCAGTATGCCCTGCGGGACAGCGAAGGGAACCAGGCCTATATTGAAGATGACGCGAGCAATCCCTATGGCGTGGACTTTATCGTCTACGGCAACGCCTTCAACGGCAACCCTGAGGCGGCCTCTGTCCAGGTCTCCGAAGATGGAAAGACCTGGTATGAGCTGGCCGGAAGTTTGTACTATGACCCCAATACGCTTCGCGATGTGAACATCACCTATACCCTGAGCGGGAGCGATATTCAGTACAGCATCACGGATCCGAACGGGCGCAATCCCGGCGTTTCCTTCCCACTCACCGGGACGTTCAAGGCTGGCACCGCTGCGTGGTTCCCCACCACGGCGAACTACGGCGGCGTGTGGAAGACGTCCGCCGTCTCCAGCGATCAGACCGTCGGCGCTTCCGCCTTTAACGGCGCCAGCGTGACTTATACCGGCGTTACACTGGTAAAGGACACGGATACCACCGCGGACTATCAGTTTGGCTATGCGGATATCCATGTGAATGGCGGCAATTATGGTACGGCGATCAATCCCTACACCGCCGCGGCCACCACGCAGGGTGGGGATGGCTTCGAAATTGCGTGGGCGGTAAAGCCGGACGGCACACCTGCGGGGCTTATAAGGATCGGTTATATCCGGGTATATACATCCGCACTGATGAGCAGCACGGATAACACCACCATCCCCACACCCGGTATCTTCGGTGAGACCTCCGCTGAGGTTTGCGGCATCTACGCGGTGACAGGGAGCGGCTCTGCCAGCATCACGGAGGATCTGTTTATTGCCGATGCAGCGACAGAAGAGAACGAGGTGAATACGAGCAACGGGGGGAGCCAGGTAGTGGCCGCTGGCGAGTACCGTCTGTACTCCGATATGGAGCGTGTGTTGCTCAATGGCGAGACGATTAGCGATGCTGCGGATGGGCATGTGTTTACAATGGCAGCCGGAGACATGTTACAGATCATCACGCAGACCGGAGAAGAGGCCCCGTATATTACTGTGCTGATTTGCCAATAAAAAATGGATATGGATAAAATAGGAAAAGTGAGCGAGCGTCCTTTTGGACGCTCGCTCATCTCATTTATTTTGATTTTGACAATCCTGCTTGGGTTTTTACCGACAACTGCTTTTGCCGCCGAGACCATGACCGTATCGGACCCAGATGCTTTGGAGCAAATTGGAACTATAACAATTGAAGGAAATGATTATAATTTATACCGCCTTGTAGTAGATACTGTACAATATAATGCGATTGAGTTTTCGGATGCGTCAAGCTGCGCAATTACGACTGTCGTGCCAGTTATGGGTAAGAAACCAGCAGCTATAGGTGCGACAAACTTGATTAACGTGGCACCTGATTCGGAAAATTACTCGAAAGGTGAGGCCCTTTATCAAAGCAGTATTTCATCCAATCTGTCTGAAGAAATTTTAGATGGACTAAGAACAGACACAGACAAGCTTGGATACTACCTATATACTGTTAAACGGGGTAAAATTAATACCATAATTGGTGTCCTTATTTTGGAATGGCCAGAGGCATCGCAAGAAGTCGAAGGAGCAAATAAAGATGAGCTTCAACGTGTCATTGCTGGGGCTGGCTTAATAAGTAGTAGTGATTACTATCAGGCTGAGGATTATTACAACGGGAAGACAACGAGCAGTGACGGCTTTTGGCAGGACTTTCAGACGGCACTAAAAACAGCAAAGGAGATTTTAGATAATATAACTGCAACACAGGAGGATGTGAATGGTGCCACAGCTTCATTGAATGCGGCCATCGCCAACCTGATCCCTGCTAACCAGGTCAACGCCACTGTCCTGTATGAAGCCATCCAGGAGGTGGAAAGCCGAGGGTACCGGCAGGAGGACTATACGCCGGAGACCTGGACTGCGTATAAGACAGTCTATGAGAAGGGCAAAGCTTACCTCGCTTCCCTCTATGACCAGGATGGGAACCCCACAACGGAGAACAAGGCTGAGCATCAGGACACTGTGGAGCAGTACGCGGAGGAGCTGCTGGCTGCCGCCGGCGATCTGGACGCTGTTTACAACGGCGGCGATGAGGTGACCAGCGCGTCGATCTATCAGCGGTCGCTTGCCGGTATGCTCGCTCAGTTCGCGGGCGCTTTGGAACATGAGAGCGGCTATACAGAGGAGAGCTTTACCGCGTTCCAGACGGCCTACCAGGAAGCCCAATCCTACTATCAGCAGCACGGTCTGGTAGGGACGTCGGTGTCCGCTTCTGTCCTGAATGGATATCAGAGACATGCGGCGGCGCTGTGGTCGGCCTACTACGAGGGGCTGGAGAGCGCGAAGGAAACAATTTCTGTCTCCCTCCGCGTGGCCGACAGCCAGGTTGCCTACGACCTCGCCAGCCCAGACGGAGCGGAGCTGGGACTCCCGCCCTCGGAAGGCATCTATGAGAACCCTGACGTCTCCCTGAGCGGTGCGGGCCGCACCGTTGCCGGACTGGTCGCGTCAGCCGGGCTCCAGCTGCAGGTGAAAGGCAATTCCTCGCTCACGTCAAACCGCCAAACCACGGTCGCGGTCTTCGTCAACGGCATTCAGCTCCGGGATGCCGGATTAAATCCGACACAGCTCGACGGAGTGGCCGTAAATCGAGCGAAGTGGGGCGACATAAAGCTCCGGGACGGCGATGAAGTTGTGATCCTGTTCGCCCCCGCTCCCATGGACAGGGAATACAGCGCCATGGGCGTAACGGCGTATGTCAACACGACAGACTTCTGGGGCCTGCTGTCGTTTGAAGACCATGCGGAGACCGTGGCAGAGGGCGAGGCGCTTACGCTGAAGGTGACCCGAACTGGAGGCTGGGTGGGAAGCTACGACGGCCGCTCTGCGCCGTTCAACGGCGCCCGCCTGCTGGCAGTGAAGCTGGATGAGAGAGGAGCGCCGTCCGGGGAGTACCAGCTTCTGGAGGGGATCACCGACGCAAGCGGGACGGTGACCACGCATCTCAATGAGGCGGGCCAATATGTGCTGGTTGCGGCGAATCCGGAATCCGTGATATTTGACCAGACGGCCAGCGGCGCCCAGCACCAGTACGCATCGCTGAACGCGCCCGCCCGGACCACAGTGACGGTCACCCCTCTGAATGAGGAAGAACTTGCGGCGGCGAAGGAAGCGCGCAAGAGCCTTCTGGCTGCGGTGCTGGCCGGATGCAACGCCACTGAGTTGGGAGAAGCCGTCTACGCCCAGGTCCAGGCGGCCCATGATGCGGGAGTGCAGGCCATCGAGGACGCGACAAGCCTTAAAGCGGCCGAAGACGCGCTCTCAAATGCGCTGACCCAAATCGAGAGCCTGGTGGAGAACGCGGAGAAATCCAATGAGGAATCTGTCTCTGCCATGCGGAAATACCTGGCGAAGCTCCCAACAGTGGCACAGATCGGGGAGGGACTCTTCCTGCAGAGCGACATCTCCACCATGCAGGAGGCGAGTTCCCACTATGCCGGAATGACCGGCTACCAGAAATCACAGCTCACCGGCCAGGAACAGGCACAGTGGGAGGCTCTGGTAGAAGCCTATGGTGAGGACGGAAGCAACCTGCCGGAAAAGACCTTTACGCTGACCTTTGAGTTCATTGGGCAGGAGGGATCCAGTGACCCATTCAAGAGCTTTTTGGCCCTTAAAAACAAAGGCTTTCGATATGCGAACGTCATTGAACTCTCGCCCAATGATGAGTGGTGGGTATATATCCGTACGGAAACCGGCACTGCATTGAATGAACTGGACTATGAGATCTATCGTGTGGAGTCCACGGGGGCGACACTGAGCGAATTGAGGCTGGATAGGCCCCCAACCGATCCGAAAGGCGGATACAACAAGGGTTGGGAAGGGGTTGCCCCTTTCTACTTCGCTGACTCCACATCAGCGTTCATGCCGAGGAACGATGTGACGATCACATTTTATATCCGAGGCAAAACATCGGTGGAAAGTCTGCGCAGCAGTGCGCTGGATCAACTGTCAGAGGCGTTCAATGGCTATAAGCGGTCTGATTACAGCGATACAAACTGGAAGACACTGACATCTGCGTATGACGAGGGCGTGTCCAAGATCAATGCGGCGGAGAACGCCGAAGCAATAGAAACAGCCTTGAGCGATGCCCTCAATGCGATGAAAGCCGTTGAGACGCGCGTTTCCAGCGGAGAGTTCGGCAGTGTGCATGTGACCGTTGAGAACACCACTTACGCGGACGGCTCTTTCTATCAAAATGGCGGCGCCTTTGTAGAGGCGGAGGTCGAGCTTTGCAGTGATACCACTATGATGACTGCTGTGTTGGAAGCCCTGTCCGAGAACGGTTATGGTTGGAACAACGGGAATGACACGAGCGTCACTTACATCGAAAACATCTATAAAGATGTAAATCAGAATGGGCAGTGGGACAATGGCGAAGCCAAACTTGCGGCATTTGACGGCAGTGTGAGTTCCGGCTGGATGGGCGTGCTCAACGATTGGTTCACCAACTACGGATTTTCTTCCTGACGGAGACGAGATCCGCGTGATGTTCACGATGGACGGGTACGGAGACGATCTGGGCGGAACCTGGGGCAACGGAGACACCAGCCTCAAGGAACTAGAGGTCACCGGCGGTACGCTGTCGCCATCCTTCGACGGGGAGACCACCAGTTATGCCCTGACCCTGGACGGCGGAGATGTGTCGGTCACACCTACAGCGGCAAACAAAAATTTCCTGGTCAAGACATTTATTAATAACAAAACCACGGCCAACAATGTGGAGTACTATCGCCGTGGTGAAAATCTACCGGTCCAGCCAGGAGACACCATTTACATCGGTGTGGGCGAATACAAGTGGCCGTCCATGAACAACCAGTCCGGCAACAGACGGTCAGTGCGCTACAAGCGGATTATAATGCACTGCCGGACAAATCACAGGTTTCTGCTGCTAAACTGACAGCAGCGGCGGAGCAGATCCAGTTCTTTGCGGCTATTGACAGCGTAAAAACTCAGATCGCCGACCTTCCCACTGCCGTAGAAATTACGGAGAATCCTGAGGCGCACCGTTCAAAAGTTGAAGCTGCAAAAACGGCTTACGAGGCATTGGGTATCAGCGGCCAACTTTATCTGAAGGCAGCGGAGGTCGCCCGTCTCAACGAGGCGGTGGAGGCCCTGGGCGGGAGCATATCGCCGGACGACGTGGCCGCAGTACAGGCGTTTAACGATCTGGTGGAAGCGATTGGGGAAAAAGTCAGCGCCGGGAG
>ERZ1504446.395-NODE-395-length-9741-cov-2.685526_pt1 | contig 9741 bp, 6 predicted proteins | sample MGYA00571828_ERZ1504446 | MGnify/ENA primary metagenome ERZ1504446 (study PRJEB39906, sample SAMEA3182066) | gut metagenome | biome: human; feature: gut; material: Stool; isolation source: human stools | place: Canada | collected 2013-03-05 ... | reverse complement strand
TCCGCACGATCAGAATCAAGGCGGACACGACAAGAGGCGAGGCGATGATTATTCCTTGTGCGTTCAATATCGAAGATCTGGTGAAAAAGGCGGAAAAGAATCATTCGGATGAACTGAAGTTCCGGATTAACTATGCATATTCGTTCGGGAAGGATTCTGCATCGATAAACTGGAAAAGTTCCGACGTGTTTACAATAGACTTGACAGGAAAAGGCAAATAAAATGATAAATAGCAAACGAGCGTATTGAAAAATGTATAAAGAGATATTTAAATTGGTTGTAGCCATCATCTCCCAGCCGGGAAAGGCGTGGGATATTCTGACGAGAAAAGAAGAAAAGGACGATGAGTTTTTATCCCGGTTTGTGTATCCTCTCATCGGATTCGTTACGGTTGCTGCTTTTTTAGGCGTGCTGTTCACTCGGAAGGAGTTTGATGTCTAACTGGCGTTGAAGACGTCTATCCGGACATTAGTCGCTGCGTTCGGCGGCTTTTATCTGGCTTCCTATTTGCTGAATGAGATTTGGCAGGGATGGTTCAAACGGGAGAAGGATATGAAACTGTGTCAACGCTTTGTCGGCTATTCGTCTTCGTTGATGTTTGCATTGAACATCGTGTTGATGTTGCTTCCGGAGTTTTTCTTTTTGCGTATATTTGTGTTATATACATTTTATATCGTATGGGAAGGGGCCGGCCCTTATATGCAGGTGGAGGAGAAGATACGCCTGAAGTTTGTCGGGACCGCGACCGGTCTGATTTTGCTGACGCCCTGGTTGATCGAGGTAATTCTTTCCATGCTGATGCCCGGTTTACGTTTTTGATAGGAGAATAAGATGAAAGAGAAGATTAGTAATAACATACAGATAAAGAACAAGCGGGCGACTTTCGATTATGAGTTGCTCGACACGTTTACGGCAGGGATCGTGCTGACCGGTACGGAGATCAAATCGATACGTTTGGGAAAGGCGAGTCTGGTCGATACGTTTTGTATTGTGGAGAAGGGTGAATTGTGGGTGAAGAATATGTATGTGGCTGAATATTTCTACGGGACATACAATAACCATACGGCTCGCCGTGACCGCAAGCTGTTGCTGACTAAAAAGGAATTGCGGAAGATTGAAAGCGCTGCCCGCAATAATGGCTTTACAATTATTCCGACACGTCTTTTTATTAATGATAAAGGACTGGCCAAAGTCGTTGTGGCTATTGCCAAAGGTAAGAAGGAATATGACAAACGCGACTCTATCAAGGAACGGGACGACCGCCGGGAGATGGATCGTGCATTTAAACGGTAACGAACCTTTATGGATAAAGAAATATTTTTGAATCTCCTGAAAGAACGCATTTTGATTCTGGACGGAGGAATGGGTACGATGGTCCAGGGATTTAAACTGACCGAGAAAGATTATCGCGGAAAACAGTTTGCTGATTGGACGAGCGACCTGAAAGGAAATAACGACCTGTTATGTATCACCCGGCCGGATGTGATCAAATCAATCCACCGTCAGTATCTGGATGCCGGTGCCGATATTTTTGCTACCAACACTTTCAATGCAAATGCTATCTCGATGGAGGATTACGGCATGCAAGGGCAGGTGAGAAATATCAATTTGGCTGCCGGAAAATTGGCGCGTGAGGTGGCCGATGGCTTTATGAAGGAGCATCCGGATCGCACGATCTTTGTAGCTGGTTCTGTCGGCCCAACTAATAAGACTGCTTCGATGAGCCCTGACGTGAGCGATCCGGCTTACCGTGCTGTCACCTACTTGGATTTGTATAGTGCCTATAAAGAACAGGTAGACGCTTTGGTAGACGGGGGCGTGGATATCGTTTTGTTTGAGACGACTTTCGACACGCTGAATGTGAAAGCCGGACTGGAAGCTGCCGAGGCTGTGTTGAAGGAAAAAGGCAAGGATTTACCAATTATGCTTTCTCTGACGCTATCTGCCCAGGGAGGACGTACGTTTTCGGGGCAGACATTGCTTGCGTTTTTGGCTTCCGTGCAACATACCAATATTGTTAGTGTCGGTCTGAACTGCTCTTTCGGTGCTGCCGATATGAAGCCTTTTCTGGCTGAATTGGCAAAACATGCTCCCTATTATATAAGTGCTTATCCGAACGCCGGTCTGCCGAACAGTTTCGGTTCCTATGATGAGACGCCGGAAAAGATGGCTGTTCATGTAAAATCTTTTATTGACGAAGGGCTGGTGAATATATTGGGAGGCTGTTGTGGTACGACGCCGGCCCATATTGCCAAATATCCCGAACTGGTGAAAGGGGCCAAGCCGCATGTACCGGCTCCGAGGCCCGATTGTCTTTGGTTGTCCGGTCTGGAGTTGCTGGAAGTAAAGCCGGAAAATAATTTCGTGAATGTCGGCGAACGATGCAATGTGGCTGGTTCACGTAAGTTCTTGCGCCTGATCAAGGAAGAAAATTATGAAGAGGCTTTGACAATTGCCCGCAAGCAGGTGGAAGACGGCGCGCAGGTGATCGATATCAATATGGATGACGGAATGTTGGATGCCGTGAAGGAGATGACGACTTTCTTGAACTTGATCGCATCCGAACCTGATATTTCCCGTGTTCCCGTGATGATCGACTCTTCTAAATGGGAGGTGATCGAAAAAGGTTTGATGTGCGTGCAGGGTAAAAGTATTGTGAATTCGATTTCTTTGAAAGAAGGAGAAGAGGTTTTCCTGCAACATGCCGCTCGCATCAAACAGTTGGGTGCAGCTACGGTCGTAATGGCTTTTGATGAAAAGGGGCAGGCAGACACGTTTGAACGGAAGATCGAGGTTTGCGGACGTGCTTACCGTCTCCTCCGGGAGAAAGTCGATTTCGATCCGAACGGAATTATTTTCGATCCGAATGTGCTGGCTATCGCTACCGGTATGGAAGAACATAACGGGTACGGACTTGACTTTATCCGTGCCGTGGAATGGATCAAGAAGAACCTGCCGGGGGCGAAGGTGAGCGGCGGTGTCAGCAATCTTTCCTTCTCTTTCCGTGGAAATAATTATGTGCGGGAGGCCATGCATTCCGTATTCCTGTATCATGCGATTAACAAAGGCATGGACATGGGGATCGTGAACCCGTCGTCGTCCGTACTCTATGAAGATATAGAACCTGCTTTCCGTATGTTGTTGGAAGACGTCATTTTGGCACGCCGTCCGGAAGCAGCTGAAGAACTGATTGCATATGCCCAGAACCTGCATGTAAAAGCGCAGGAGGGAGAAGGTGAAAAGCAGGAAGTCTGGCGTGAATATCCGTTGAAGGAACGTCTGGAAAACGCTCTGATAAAAGGAGTCGGCGATCATTTGGAAGAAGATTTAAAGGAAGCCTTGAAGGAATATCCGCGTGCGGTGGATATTATCGACGGACCGCTGATGGGTGGGATGAATAAGGTAGGCGAATTGTTTGGTGCTGGAAAAATGTTCCTACCGCAGGTTGTCAAGACTGCCCGTACGATGAAAAAGGCAGTCGCCATCTTGCAACCGGCGATCGAGGCAGAAAAGGTCTCTTCCGATTCTGCTAAGGCAGGAAAGGTTCTGTTTGCGACAGTGAAAGGTGACGTGCATGACATTGGAAAGAATATTGTTTCGATCGTCCTGGCTTGCAATAATTATGAGGTGATCGATTTGGGAGTGATGGTTCCGGCAGACGTGATTGTAAAAAAGGCAATTGAAGAAAAGCCCGACCTGGTCTGTCTTTCCGGTCTGATCACGCCTTCGCTCGAAGAGATGGTGCATGTGACGGACGAGATGCAGAAAGCCGGCCTGAGCATTCCCATAATGGTGGGCGGCGCCACGACTTCGAAGTTGCATACGGCCATTAAGATCGCTCCGCATTATGACTATCCGGTCATTCATGTGCTGGACGCCTCGCAAAACCCGTTGATTGCGGCCAAACTGTTGAACCCGGATACGCGCGATGCTTATATCGCCCAGCTGAACAGTGAGTATGAAGCTCTGCGTGCCTCTGTGAATAAGAAAAAAGAGATACTGGTCCCGTTGGCGGAAGCCCGGACGAATCGTCCGGTGATCGATTGGGCTTCTTATAACCCGGTTGTCCCGGCTCGGAACGGGGTACAGGTGATTCCTTCTATTCCTTTGGAAGAAATAATTCCATATATTCATTGGACCTTCTTTTTTAGTGCCTGGAAACTGAATGGGCGTTTCTCGGAAATTGCGCAGATCCACGGCTGTGACGCTTGTCGTGCCGCCTGGCTGGCCGAATTCTCGGAAGCGGACCGGACGAAGGCGTCGGAGGCTATGCAGTTATACAAGGATGCTGTTAAGTTGTTGGATCGCTTGGTTGAGATGAAAGCCGAGTATTGCAAGGCGGTTTATGGTTTCTTCCCGGCAAATGGTGATGGGGATAATATCCGTGTGGGTGAAGTCTTGCTTCCAGTTTTGCGTCAACAGGCGAAAAAAGAGGAAGGAATCTATAAGTCGTTAGCCGATTATGTGATGCCAGTATCGGAAGGGCGTACGGATTATGTCGGCGCTTTCGTGGTGACGGCCGGTACCGGCGCCGAATCTCTGAAAGAACGGTTCGAGCAGGAGGGAGATACCTATAATTCCATGTTGTTGCAAACCTTGACCGATCGTTTGGCCGAGGCTACGGCCGAATATCTCCATGAAAAGGTCCGTAAGGAATATTGGGGATATGCTCCGGATGAATCGCTTTCCATCTCCGACCTGTATAAAGTGAAATATCAGGGAATACGTCCGGCTATCGGTTATCCTTCATTGCCGGACCAGCTTTTGAACTACACGTTGGATAAGTTGTTAAATATGTCACAGATCGGTGTCCGGTTGACGGAAAACGGCGCTATGTATCCGACGGCGACGGTGAGCGGCATTTATATTGCACATCCGGATTCCCAATATTTCATGATTGGTAATATTGATGAAGAACAGATGAAAGATTATGCCTGTCGCCGGAATCTGTCGGAAGCGGAAGTGAAGAAGTTATTGAATAAAAACATTTCAAATTGAAATATATACGCTGGATAGTCTTGTCTCTCCTTCTGGCCGGTATCTGGGGCGCCATGCGTTCGCCGGATATGGGAGAGGCGTATGCCCGGAATGTATATCCTTATATATCGGGTGCTTTGTCCTGTTTTTCTTCTCTATTTTCTTTTTCGATAGGTGATTGCCTGATATACGGTAGTATGGCCGGTTTGCTTGCTTATCTGGTTTATGCCATTGTGAAGAAACGTTCCTGGCGGGCGACAGCCGGACGGATGATCGAATATTTGTTGTGGATATATGTCTGGTTTTATCTGGCTTGGGGATTGAATTATTTCAGGAAAGACTTTTTTACACGGACGGAAATCCCGTATGCGGCTTATTCAGCCGACGCTTTTCGTTCGTTCTTATCCACTTATACAGATTCGTTGAATGCGTCCTTTGTGCCTGTCGAAAAAATAGATAAGGCCCTCGTCGCAGAGGAAGTGAAAAAGGAATATCATGAAATTGCCGGGCGTTTCTCTTTAGTCAGTCCTGCCGGGTATTTGCATCCGAAGCCGATGTTAATGCCCTTTTTGATGAGTGGAGTGGGGGTATTGGGGTATATGGGACCGTTTTTTACCGAATATAATCTGAACCCTGATCTGCTCCCGGTCCAGTATCCGTTTACTTATGCACATGAAATGGCGCATGTGTTAGGAATATCCAGCGAGGCGGAAGCGAATTTGTATGGTTTTCTCGTCTGTTCCCGTTCCGGAGTGCCGGAAATCCGGTTTTCGGCTTATTTTGCTTTGTTGCCTTATGTGTTGAGCAATGCCTACGGCTTATTGTCGGAAGAGGAGTTTAATGAATGGAAAGAGACGATCTCCCCCGAGGTAAAAGATCTTTACAACCGGAAAGTCGCTTACTGGGAGAATTTGTACAGCCCATTTATAGGCGAGATCCAGAGTACCGTTTACAACTGGTTCTTGAAAGGAAACAACATTTCCTCCGGCCGGAAGAATTATTCGGAAGTGGTGGCATTATTGATGGCGCTGGGAAATACGTCCGGAGAGATTTGAGTCCTTGCTGTTTCCATATTGCCTAATTCGAATTAAATCACTACCTTTGCGGCAATTTTTGAGAAGATAGATAAATATAACGCATATGAGTAAGAAATTTGCCGAATACTCGAAACTTGACTTGTCGAACGTCAATAAAGAGGTGCTGAAGAAATGGCAGGATGGCGACATCTTCCATAAGAGTCTTGAAATCCGCGAAGGACATCCCTCGTTTGTCTTTTATGAAGGTCCTCCTTCTGCAAACGGTATGCCCGGTATTCACCATGTGATTGCCCGTTCGATTAAGGATATTTTCTGCCGTTATAAGACCATGAAAGGATATCTTGTCAACCGTAAGGCGGGATGGGATACACACGGACTTCCAGTAGAGCTGGGAGTTGAAAAAACATTGGGTATCACCAAGGAAGATATCGGCAAAAAGATCTCTGTGGCCGAATATAATGCCGCCTGCCGCCGTGACGTGATGAAGTTTACGAAGGAATGGACGGATCTGACACAGAAGATGGGATATTGGGTCGACCTTGAAAACCCGTATATCACTTACGACAATCGTTATATCGAAACATTGTGGTACTTGCTGAAGGAACTGTATAAGAAAGGTTTGCTTTACAAAGGGTACACGATCCAGCCGTATTCGCCGGCCGCCGGAACGGGGCTTAGCTCGCACGAGTTGAACCAGCCGGGTTGCTATCGCGATGTAAAGGATACGACTTGTACGGCTCAGTTCCGTATTCTCGATCCGAAACCGGAAATGACGGCGTTTGGCGAACCGTTCTTCCTTGCATGGACCACTACTCCTTGGACATTGCCTTCCAATACAGCACTTTGCGTGGGCCCGAATATCACCTACGTGGCTGTTCAGACTTACAATCCGTACACCGGTATGCCGATGACGGCAGTTGTGGGTAAGGACCGTCTGGATGCCTATTTCAATCCGAAGGCAGCCGAATTGGCGTTGGAAGATTATAAGGCAGGAGATAAATTAGTTCCGTTCAAAGTCGTTGCCGAATGGAAAGGTACTGAACTGAACGGCATGAAATATGAACAGCTGACTCCGTGGGTGAACCCCGGTGAAGGTGCTTTCCGTGTGATTACCGGCGACTTTGTCACCACAGAAGATGGTACAGGTATCGTACATATCGCTCCGACATTCGGTGCCGATGACGATCGTGTGGCAAAAGCCAATGGCGTGCCTCCGTTGATGTTGATCGACAAGGATGGCAACAAGCGTCCGATGGTTGATATGACGGGTAAATATTATCTGCTGGAAGACCTTGACCCCGAATATGTGCAGGCAAATATGAATGCGGCCGACTACGACCCGTGGCAGGGCAAGTTCGTGAAGAACGCTTATGATGCGACCAAAGGCGAAAAAGACGAAACGCTGGATGTTGAAATCTGCATGATGCTGAAAGCACAGAACCGTGTGTTCCGCATCGAGAAGCATGTGCACAACTATCCGCATTGTTGGCGTACGGACAAGCCTGTGTTGTACTATCCGCTGGATAGCTGGTTTATCCGCACGACCGCTTGCCGCGAACGGATGATTGAACTGAACAATACGATCAACTGGAAACCGCAGAGCACCGGCACGGGACGTTTCGGCAAATGGTTGGAAAACCTTCAGGACTGGAACCTGAGCCGTAGTCGCTACTGGGGAACGCCGTTGCCTATCTGGCGTACCGAAGACGGGGCGGAAGAAATCTGCATCGGTTCGGTTGAAGAACTGTACAATGAAATTGAGAAATCCGTAAAAGCCGGGCTGATGGAGTCCAACCCGTATAAGGAATTGAAATTCCAGCCGGGCGAATATACGAAGGAGAACTACGAAAAGATCGACCTGCACCGTCCGTATGTGGATGATGTGATTCTGGTTTCCGAAAGCGGTAAGCCGATGAAGCGCGAGACCGACCTGATCGACGTATGGTTCGATTCCGGCGCGATGCCTTATGCTCAGATTCATTATCCGTTCGAGAACAAGGAAATCTTCGACGACCGCAAGGTTTTTCCGGCCGATTTCATCGCCGAAGGCGTCGACCAGACACGCGGATGGTTCTTTACTTTGCATGCGATTGCTACGATGGTATTCGATAGCGTTTCGTATAAAGCTGTCGTTTCGAACGGATTGGTATTGGACAAGAATGGCAACAAAATGTCCAAACGTCTGGGTAATGCCGTCGATCCGTTCGCCACGATTGAGCAGTACGGTTCCGATCCTTTGCGCTGGTACATGATTACGAACGCCTCTCCGTGGGATAACATCAAGTTTGATATCGACGGTATCGAAGAAGTTCGCCGCAAGTTCTTCGGTACATTATATAATACATATTCGTTCTTCGCCTTGTATGCGAATGTGGACGGTTTCGATTATTCCGAACCGGATGTGGATTGGAAAGAACGTCCCGAAATCGACCGTTGGATTCTGTCGTTGCTGAATTCGTTGGTAAAGGATGTGGATGGATTCCTGGATACATACGAACCGACCCGTGCCGGACGTGCGATCTCTGATTTCGTAAACGATAACCTGAGTAACTGGTATGTGCGCCTGAACCGCCGCCGTTTCTGGGGTGGAGGTATGACGACCGACAAGTTGTCCGCTTACCAGACTTTGTACACCTGTCTAGAAACGGTCGCCAAGTTGATGGCTCCGATCGCGCCGTTCTATGCAGACCGGTTGTTCTGTGACCTGATCGCCGCTACCGGACGCGAAAAGGTTGAATCTGTCCACCTGTCCGAATTCCCGGTTTGCAATGAGGCAATGATCGACAAGGACCTGGAAGAACGTATGCAGATGGCTCAGGATGTGTCTTCTATGGTGCTGGCTTTGCGCCGTAAGGTGAACATCAAGGTGCGTCAGCCGCTTCAAACCATCATGGTCCCGGTTGTGGATGCTCACCAGCAGGAAAGCATCGAAGCCGTGAAAGCGCTGATCTTGAACGAGGTCAATGTGAAGGAACTGAAGTTTGTCGATAATGCCGCCGGTATTTTGGTGAAGAAGATCAAGCCGGACTTCAAGAAGCTGGGCCCGCGTTACGGCAAGATCATGAAGGCATTGGCCGCCGCTATCCAGGCGATGAGCCAGGACGAAATCAATGCGTTCGAGAAAGTCGGAACATTCACGCTGACCGTTGAAGGACAGGAGGCGATGATCGAACGTGCAGACGTCGAAATCATCTCCGAAGACATACCGGGCTGGTTGGTTGCGAACGAAGGCCGCTTGACGGTGGCGCTGGATATCACCGTGACGGAAAACCTCCGCAAGGAAGGGCTGGCGCGTGAGTTGGTAAACCGTATCCAGAACCTGCGTAAGAGCAGCGGTTACGACATTACTGACAAAATATCCGTCACTGTCCTTTCGAACGATGGGATGGACGAGGCGATCAAGGACTTCAATTCCTATATCGCAAACCAGGTGTTGGCTGTATCAGTGGAAATTACGGATGTGATCAGCGACGCGACCGAGATGGATTTCGAAGACTTCAAGCTTTCGGTCCGGATCGAAAAAGCATAAATATTCAATGAATAATGAATAATTAATAATGAACAATGGAAGAATTGCTTATATTTGTGGGCAAGAGAAAAGGAAATCTTTCTCATTGTTGAATTATTCATTATTCATTCTTGATTGTTAATTATTAATTTAAATGAACCATGGCAGAAAAGACAAGATATTCGGATGCCGAACTCGAGGAGTTCCGCGCCATAATAT
>ERZ1504446.366-NODE-366-length-10422-cov-3.116620_pt1 | contig 10422 bp, 4 predicted proteins | sample MGYA00571828_ERZ1504446 | MGnify/ENA primary metagenome ERZ1504446 (study PRJEB39906, sample SAMEA3182066) | gut metagenome | biome: human; feature: gut; material: Stool; isolation source: human stools | place: Canada | collected 2013-03-05 ... | reverse complement strand
CGGCAGCGTCAGATGTGTATAAGAGACAGGGCATTTTATCCAATTAGGATTCCCCTTGTTGTCTCTCCTTATATCATAATCAAGTACAGAAAACTTCTTGTCGATCAACCCTTTTATATCTATATTTCTGGCATCCATAGATCTGTCTATCTTGATCTTGGATGTTAAATCCTTTAATTTCATATCTTTTTCTATTCTTAAAGCCAAATTAAACGAATCAGCATGTTTAAATATACCAAAATAAGATGCCCATTTATCATCACTACCACATATCTTAGCCCTATTAACGGTTCTCTCCCTAACAGACACATATCCCTTATTGTGAGCGCTTATATCCATCCCATTACGATGAAATACATATCCACAAAAATCTATACTATCATAAAGACTGGATATCCTCGTGGTATTGCTTTTAGCCCTAATGCCTAAATTATACCACCAATAATTTTTAACCCTCCATTTAGAAGCGTTAGCATCCTCCTTAGTATGAAAAGCCATAATAACATCATCGGCATATCTAACGACAAAAGGGGATATGGATTTAGCGTAATAATCAAATCCAAGCATAACTATATGATGAACCATTGGGCTTGTAGGCGTACCTATAGGAAGCTTGCCATTGACAAAACAGACATTGACAGCGAAATCAATCAGCTTACGATCATCGACGATCCTTCTCATGGCCTTACGAAAAATCTTGACGGTTATATGGTCATAACACTTCCTTTGATCAATGATAAGCGCCCATTCCAGATCAAGCCTGTCATAAAACAAACCCTTTAATAATCGCACTACTGACTTCCTCCTCGTGTTAGATGTTATGCCACAACCCGGCTTGCAATTAAGACCTGTCATATTATCCTTAGAGTAATAAACAGGTCCTATGAGCAACAAGAAAAGATGCTGGTATATACGAGTGACGAAAGTAGGACTATCTATCTTCCTTACCTTCCCGTTCCCATTAACCCTCTCAAGTTTCTTGTATTTGATAAAAGAAAGATAACCGTCATCCAACAAATTATTGTAAATCATATTACAATTAGCATCAAGATTCTCGTTAAAACGGATAACTTCCGTCTTCCACCCATGTCTATCCGAGGCCCTAACAACAGCCTCCTTGATCATATCAATATTGATAGAATCAAAAATATCAGAAAATCTTTTCATCACTCATCTCCATTTTAGCAAGCTTGGCATTAAACGTGATCGCTTGTATGACCACCATCGTATCCCTTTGTTCATAATCTCACGAGATATTGAACGCATATACGTATGTCTTATAATTTTCGGCACTCCCGGCCACGAACAAGAGGGATTAAGTCTAAAAACATAGAATACCATTACTTTGGCAGACCCCGCATTATTACGATTCGCATTAGAAACAGCGTTGTTAGCGTTGAGGTAACGAGCCGAACAATTACTGTTGTTAGCATTACCGCGAAAACGAGCAGCCGCCCCCCTTGTCCGTTATTTCAACCTATCTCTCTAGTTTCAGAATCCCTGATCTCTATGTCAGATTTGTCTAGAAGCGATAGGATTTTTATGATAAAACAAGGACTTGCAGTCCCTTCATTACGCCTGCGGCGTCGCTGCGCCCACTTTCAACAAAGCTTGGGCAGACCCCGCATGATGACGAGCCGCAGCGAATACCGCCTGTATCTCCGGCAGGACAACGCCGACGAGCGGCTCACGCCGCTGGGCCGGGAGATTGGTTTGGTGGACGACGCGCGCTGGGCGGAGTTCAACCATCGCCGGGCAGCCGCCCTAGTACGAGTACCGATAGTGCTACCCCAGTAGCATTCGCTCCACCCATAACAACATTGTCCGGTTATTATATTTCCTCCATTTTCAACCTTCCACCCTGTATAAGGAGCACGCTTCTTCACATATCCATTTAATTTATTATCAAAATCACCCATGAACGGATAAACGGACTCAAAATCAAATACGCCATGATTAGCTTTATTAACATCCGTTACCTTCATCCATTTTGTTTGATCACATTCCATATATAACTTAAAAGGGTTGCCACCCCTATTGACGTTAGGGTTATTCTTAAGTTCCCCTACCTGCTCATATCCCCCACCGGAATATACAAATATATCCCCGGATAACGACATTCCTCCGAAAAGGGACATCCTTAACATAGCCTCCAGATCCCAAGATACTGATTGATTTGACGAGTCATTGGCGTTAAACGTATCTCTCATAACTTTCATGATCTTAACGTTCATGCCACTCAATCCATCCGTTTGAGGAACATTCATATACGAGTAATACGCTCCATAAAAATCAAAGTCAACCCCCTCGTTAGCCCCTATCTCTTTAGCGTAAGATGCCGCCATCTGGCTTTCCATGCATTGTTCTTTTGGGTATTCCATATTAACCACATGGGACATAAATAGGTAATTAGTAGAATCCGTCTCATTTATATCTCCCGAATCAGTCCATCTTAAATACTTCCATGTGGATGATGATGACAGCTTATACCTTACCCCTCCGTTTGATCTCCATGCGCTCTCAGAATTACATGGGTCATTGGACGATATGCCAGATCCAAACATATTAACATTATGTATATCCTTTCTCCCGTAATATATTTCTTGAGAAATTATATAAGCGTTAAGGGCATGGAATCCTCCCTCTGCGAAAGGATATGGTTTGTCTGGATCAGCGTTATTAGCCCTGCTCCATAACATGTCGTTTACCTGATTCATGTCAACCGTCCTTGGGTACGTACGACCGTTAACAAACATCTGACATGTATTGTTAACACCGGAGTGACTCCTGCAATTGGCATCTCCAGCCTCATAAGCATAAAATAAGCATCTCGTCTTATTGTCTATCGTAACGACCGGACATGGAGTGTACGCTGTTGGACGAAGAGGATATTTGGACACGTCTATTCCATCCCATACGATAGGTTTGGAGAATAATCCAGCCCACATTTTCCCTGAGTCACCGACAATATTATCAAGGACATATACCGTCTCATCTCGACCCATGCCAATAGAATACTTGGTCTCCGTAGTCTCCCACGGCCGAAGCTTGTGGGATACCGCCTGTCCTGACGCTACATACAAAACCCTCGGGGGTAAACCGGACTGTATCAGGCCCTTGTCTATCTCCCATTCAGCTACCGCATCATACAACCCAGCGGCGTAAGCCAAAGAAGAAGAAGCGGAGGTATCGGTGTACAAAGCGACATCACATTGGGATCTCATATCCTCCGTAATACCCACCGTAGGAGCATACCCGCCATTCTCAAACCTCAACAAATTACCCCTCATCAACTTCCCGACAGGAGTGGTGGTTTCCCCGGCGTTATCCGTCGTATCCAATAGATATACATTCCATTTATTGGCAAATTCCCTGTCCCCATGGAACTCAACAGCGTTAGGAGCGAGATCGCCATCTACCCATCCAGCGACGTAGTAATCATGCGAATTTAACATCTTTAGCTCATCCACATCCTCAATTATACCTTTTACACACTCTATCTCACAAGGAGATTTATATGTGCCATCCCCACAAAGGAACTTACCGTCATCCCCCCTTCGCCGGAGCCGGAACCAGTCCCGTTTCCCCAGCCTCAGACGCCGTGGCGCCAACCATGCTCTTGACCTTGTCGAGCTTCTGATCTATCTGCTTGCCATTGTATTTACCAGCAAAATCTTCCATGTTATCTTAAAGTATTAAAGGGAAGAACAAATATTCTCCCCTGTATGTTAATAACTAATAAATTTTCTCATCATTACTAAACCATCTTACTATCATCTTGAACCGGCTCTCAATGTCGTTCACGAATCTAGCCAAGAACCAATCGCCACGAAGACGATCACGCCACCTCCGGTGATAATCGACAGCCCTGGGGTCGATCTCCCGCCCAATATCGTTCACGTCCTTAACCCATACCGGTAGGTTATTAGTATCGTCCTTAACCTCGTTGAAGTAGTCGTTGATATTGATCTTCTGGTCCACTTCCGTCACCAGTATATCACGGCTATCGTCGTTAGTTATAGGATATCTTAGGCGCTGGCTCATGTCGTTCTTATCGGCGATGGTCATCCTAAGCTCTCCACTGTTGTTGGTATCGTTATAGAACCATGCCTTATTAAATCCAGTTGTTCTTCTAACCTGATAATTAACCTCATCCTGATACCTTCTGGCATCCATCCGATATTGGTAGTTCGTGAGGATCTTATTCACATACTGCTCACGGACCGGGACCTCTATAACGAACGGATATAGCTTACCGTAAAATACTTGATACGATTGGTTGGTTAGACCATGCGACCATAATCCTATCTCACGACCGTCGTTAGAGTAATTCTTACCAGACTGGAAATAATGCTGGTGCTCGATATAATAGTCAGGGGTGTATGATAGATATGATTTCCACTCACCCTTCAAACAATTATATCCAACGGTAAAGGAGACATCCGTGAAATGGCTGGTGTCCGAAAGCTCCACCGCCTGCCCGTTCCTGTAGAACCGGCCTCCCCTGAATTGGTACTCACTCGGATTCCCTACCGGTATATAATCCTTCTTGGTTATCAGAACCCTCTTAAACCGATTGTCCCAGCCCATGGACAGCCCTATACCAAAGAACTTGTTATCGATATCATAATAAGACAACTCAGCATCCGTATCGGCGTTATATATCCGGCTACGGATGATCTTCATCTGAAGATGCTCCTTAAACCAGTTTCTAAGCCCCGGTGTGACCTCCGTAAGATTCCTGCCATTAGAATCTACCTTGAATACCTGACCACGCCTTAAATCGACCCAAAAATGCCCAAATTCACAACTGATCATATCCCGGCTCTGGGTCCCGGAATATCCTAACGTCGTATTATTATACTCGATACCACGAGAGGCGAAAAGACCACCTGTCCCTAGTTCGCTATTCTCCGGGGATATTCTCTCCGCCAACACGTCTATGGCATTGTACAACCCTACCTGATTCTCGAAGCGGGCCAATATCTGATCCGACTCTATCCCCTTCATGCTTATAAGTTTCCCGAACGAGGTCTTGAACTCATGGTAATCCATAGGCTTGTACGACAGCCAAGGATCGGTCATGCCGTTCTCCGACACGTCGGCGGTGCTCCATATGACGCCGTTGGGTCTTTGGTAAGCGCAGTCCCAAAAATTGCTATCATACGTCTCTGGTAATGACCTGCCACCTAACGTAAAACGATTCTTGTACACAGGACTCATCTTAAACACATTATCCCTTGATATAGGGACATTACGCTCCTGAGTCCATGATATATAATCCCCTACCTCCGGATAGAACCCCTCGTAAGGCTCAGGCCCGGCTATACGGAAATTACAATTAATCTCAGACTCCACAAGGAACTGAGGTATACCATAGAAGTATAGGAAGAAACGACCGCTAAGATACATATCTCCGGTCTTGCAAGCCATCTCGTAAGCACTCTTACGGCTAGGGAACGAATATAGCGATCCAGTATCTGTGTCAGTCTTATTAAGATAATCCTCCCCGGTATCATAATTAACAAAATAACGTGGATACCCGATATTCCTATAGTCGTAGTAAGGGAATGGTATCATATCTCCCTGACCAAACTGGGTCAAGTAAAACATAGGCATTTTCCTTTTAAGCGAGAATCTGGATATAAACACATCACCTCCAAAAACAGGTTTACGCTTATCCTCATCCATCAACCCGCAACCACCTAACGATACCCATCTGATATCCTCTATCTGCCCGTATTGAGCCGGAGAATATTTCTTTATCCTCATATAAGGGCAAGACACAAAAGATTCACGTGTCATAAAATGAGGCGTCATTCCAGCCACCTCATCGTTACGAATATTACATTCATCCTGAATACGACTGGTATCATAACTTGATACTAATTCAGGGTATTCAAGCATATACTTATCCATGCCAAACGACATGAACAACGAATGCTCACGATCGAGATTATTTACAACTATAGGCTTACCGCCTACCACTTTCCCTTGTGATGAGATATCCGTTACCGGATACAATCCGCTTTTAATATACTTAGCCGTAGATAATCCACGCAACTCTGATGCCCCTGTTTTTTGGTAAAATAGATTATAATGGGCGACAGAAGTATAATAATAAGCGTAATTCCATCTAGGCCCCCTATCTATCAAGGCCGTTAACCACTGATACCTGTACTTCCCTATATCCACGACAGACTGGGAGGTAGCCTTGGCGATACCTGTAGCCAGACGGATAGCCGTCAGAGCTATACCCACCGGGTTGGCCAAAAACATCACGCCTCCACCGACATATTGCTGTGAAGCCGACTGATATGTATACTCAGCTATAGCGGATATTAAATTAGCCATAGCCTCCACCGTAGCCAATGACGTCGCCATACTATAAGCCTTACTTCCTAATATCGTCCATTTAGGGTGATCCTCCACCTCCCTGAATATACCGGAGGATTTACCTAATTGATAACCATCAACCAGACATTCAGTAGGAGCGTCAGGTTTATTGAAGGCAATATCAGGGCTTAAGAATGAATACCAAATATTACCCTTCCTGTTAAACGGATGCGTTATAAAATTCTCACGATTAATATCCTTATAGATATACATATCATCAGACAAATCGTTGTAAGGATAATTAGGATAAAGGTTAGCCGATCCGTCGGGATCATCGTACTTAAACATATCATAAGCCAGACCTGTACCAATAACACTCTTATCCAAGGTTCTATCTCCACGATATAGCTCGTATCCGATTATAGAGTCACGTCTAGCCTTATCTATAAGACCATTATCAACCGCTATATCAAGAAACTCATTAACGATATCATCGTCAAGCATCACCCCCATAGGATAAATATAGGAGTCAACTCCATATTGACCGGTCAGTTGAGACGGATTACCCATGAAAGGAGCGACAGAGTTATCCGGGAACTTGTAATGACGTATAGGTTTCTGACAAAACGTGGTTGACGTATTAGGGTACTCAGCGTTATCCCCATTACCAGTGAAGTAAGACTTACCCCCAACAGATTTAGGAGACCCATAGTATTTCGTCAAAGAATCTATTATATCCTTCCTCTTCGATCCTCCAGACGATATCCCGATCTTACTTGAATCATACAACTCAAAATTAGCCGGATACTTATTGGTAGACTCCCAATATCCGAAATCACCATACTGATATGGTCTAGGAGCGCAATCAGCGGGTTTATCTCCACATGAGATGCATTTCGCCTCATATGTGACAAATCTCCTTAATTTCAGTTCTTTTGTAAAGAAGAATACGTATTTCACCTCCAGTGGCCGAATGCCAAAACAGAACGGGGCGGGGAAAATGGCGGTGCCGGCCGTATAGAACCCGGCAAGCTCCTTCATGTCCTGCCTCATGGCGAAACCGGTGAAGAACACACATACCGCTGGCTCAATACAAACATATATCTTATGGAAAGTAGTCTTGTCATCATTCCAGAACAAGTACTTTGGCATCATAAATATCTTATGATCCACGTAATTCACTATAACACCTTTCTTGGCATCATTAGCCAAAGGATTAGGAGCCACGGTACCTTCCTTGTCCGAGAAAAACGTTATACGAACCTTGTCGTATGATGATGAGTCACCGATCGGATAATTATAGTTGCCCATCATCTCTATATACATAATACCGTTATCAGGATCAGATAAACCACTTACGTATTTTTCGTAATCCAACTCCACCCATCTAGCGTATGAGGATACATGTGGATAGAACTTGAAATAAGTCAAGTTGCTTCTACCGAACCAATTGGTCTTGGCGTCAATATCATTCTGCACAGACACACGATCTTCCCAATCAGTAGATATGCCGGTATTGAACTTAGAGTTATCACCATCACCAAAAAGACACATGGCGTTCTCAATACCAAACTGACTCTCATATTGGGGAAAATAAGTCTCCATCGTATCCATTAACTGATCAAGCATCGTCTCCGTATGCTTCTTTCCTTCCCATCCGGGATATTGATACAAATATGTGCACTTACCCAATGACCTACCCCCTTGGAATGTAGGAAGTTGAACATCGTTAATAGTAGGATTCACGTGAGGATCACCTACCGAACACCCATTAGTACATATACCCTCATCATATAACTGCCGGACATTAGACATATCCTGACACAAGACCAAGGCGGAGGAGTCTATATCAGACGGGAATTTATCCTCATCCTGACCATCCAGCCATTCTTGAACCAGATCTATGATATTCTTGCCTCCACTAGAGTAATTATCAAAATCACACAATACAGAAAACTTCCTTTGTGACTCGGCATTACTTTGTATTAATGTAGTAGGCTCGGTCTCCACATAATCACTAGCCAGCTTATATGTAAAATCAATCCTAGAATCCACCAAAGAGTTTTTATCCAATATAGTCCTGGTCTCTATCCTCTCAATATCATCACATCCACTAGGGAAATCGGGAGCCTTTATACCGTCTTGATCCTCCGGCAACGATATAGCAGCGCATAACTCGTCGGTAATACCTACATTAGATTCTATGATATCACACAGATTCTCTATATTATCAGCGATATAATCAATAGCATCATCTACCGTAACATCTTCCCCCATCGTGTTGATAACGAATTGAGTCTCTCCTACTGTGGCATATTCCTGCTCTACATATCTGAGTTGCTTGACATCTAGCTGATTCTTGCATTCTCCTCCAAAACCATCAAATCCCCAAGACGGGTCGTTTATGATCTTTGCCGTATTCTTAAACTGCCAAAGATGACGGCGGCTGTTCCCTGCGCACTGCGGGTTGTTCTCCAGCACCGACGCAGCCGACAGGTCGTCAGAGTTACCGTCCTCATCAACGATAACCTCCATCTCCTCCCTTGTGGCCGGACGAGGGATAAGCGGGAATCTAGCTGTCCTGTATCCCGTATTGGTAAAGAATCTTATACCCAACGGATATACCTCGTCACGCATGAAAGAGGCGTATTTAGAGCAAGCCACACCGTCTTTATACAAATTCTCCGTGGCTATAGATGTCTGCCATTTAACGAAATGACCCAAGAAATTAACGACCGGTTGAAGATTCCATTCATTCTCCACGGTCAAGCCGTATTGAAGAAGACGATTCCCGACAGACGTCATTCCTCTGGCTGTCTTATATACCGGTATTTCCTTGGATAACTTCTCCATGGTCGTACGCTCGCTATACTGATCCGTAAGGTAATAGATGGTCCTTTCCGTTATCGGATGTATACCTTCTATGAAATACTCAAGAACCGGGCTTTGCTCACCATTAAACCCAACCGTGTTCTGTATAACACCTATCTTATAATGAGATACCTGCTTATCTATATTAGACACGGTAAGCCGGATACCCATGTTGGTTGATTTGCCCCATAAGCCATCACGAATGACTATATCCTGACGATCGAATATCATGATAGGATTGGTCAATGAGCAATATCCAGTCTTCTCTATCCCGAACTCATCGCACAACGCCACGCAGAACTGGTAGGTCCCGGCACGCAGGCTTCCCCCGAACTCCACGACCTCAGGCTCCACGCACGGGGCCGTCAGCAACGGGAACACCAGCAGCTTCTCGCAGGCCAGCCTACACCTCTCTATTAGCTTGTCATCCCCACATGTCTTATACCCATGGTAATGATACCAAAAGTCACCATCATCATCCGGATTAAGAGCCTTATCGACCATAACATATCGCTGGGGATTATATCCATCGGTCCAGTATATCACCTTCCCACATTTCTCATCCTTGATCTCTATATCGAAAATCGGGTGATGAATGGAGAAGTTAAGACAAGGGTCATCGGTCCCATCCTCTATCAACACCTCCATCAAATCACATATCTCATCGAAACGACCATCCGACTCCTCAAGTCTCTCGCCAAGGATACGATGAATATCTTTCCCTGATCCTGCTAATTGATCCTCTACGGTCTTGACATAATCCAATGACCTCATGAACGTGATCTTAGAGGTATTGTTATCAGGATTCACGAGAAAAAAATAAGTATTATCACCAGCTATATCATTCTTATACCCAATAACCTTATAGCCATCGAATCGCTTGCATAAAAGGGTGCTAGGCTCGTTCTGAATCTTAATCTGACTCCCATCGTCACCCTCTATGGTAGCGTTCAAGGCGAAACTGTACTCAGACGGGGATAGGTCCTGTGGATGCTTATCCCTGTTCATCCCGGAATCGGGAACCGCTATGTTAGAGTTATTTTGCACGATCTTATCTTTTTCGCAAATATAATAAATCCGCCAGATAATCACTTATGTGGCGGATTCTAACAAACCGTACGTATTATGCAAAACATTCAAATCGCACAAAAATAGAAAATCCTTCTGACTCTCACAAGCCAGAAGGAAAATCTACACACTTTGCAACGTTTACCC
>ERZ1504446.358-NODE-358-length-10599-cov-2.660281_pt1 | contig 10599 bp, 6 predicted proteins | sample MGYA00571828_ERZ1504446 | MGnify/ENA primary metagenome ERZ1504446 (study PRJEB39906, sample SAMEA3182066) | gut metagenome | biome: human; feature: gut; material: Stool; isolation source: human stools | place: Canada | collected 2013-03-05 ... | reverse complement strand
CCTATGATATATTTCGCATGTGGCAACTTACTCACCAGATAAGTAAATGACCATGAACAAATAAAGGTAAGAATGGTCGAAACAGGAACCAAGGCCGGAATAGGTGTTCCAATCCACTGCGCGAACATATAGGAAGGGCCGACAAAGAAATAATGCACGCAATACAAGCCAAAACCACATTTGGTCAGATTGGCAAGGGCACGGCAAATAACCGGCGAAGTAATCCGTACTTTCCGTACCAACAAGAAAATGGCTGCCGTCATCAACAATGCGTTAGGCGAACAATAAGTAAAGAACAACTCCATCCCCTCCTCGCTCACGTTCGGATCGGATGTCATATAGCGAAAACCGACTAATGTAATAAAATAGCCAACTAAAAACAGCGGAACCGTCACCGAGAAAGTCTTGCCAAGCGACCAATCCGTTCTTTTCCCTAAATAATGTCCTAACAGCAAATAGCCGTTGAAACCGGCAAAATAATAAAATAGACCGAATGAATTCCATGAGCAGGTTCCGAACTGGTAATGCGAAACAAACTCCGTCAGATAAGGGATAAACAACGAAATAAACCAAAACGCCAGAAACATACGCTTCGCCTTATCCGACGCCTTTTCCACCCATGCGGAAAAGACCGGCATATACAGATAAAGTCCTATCAGCACATAGATATACCACATTGGCGTCGCATAGACCGTAAAGGTTACAGGGATCAAAGCGATCGTCTTCAACGCCTCTACAAACGAGGCCGAAGGGTTCGGTTCCCAAGGGAAAAAGTCCGTCACCAGTTCCGGGCTGCCTCCTATCCACTGGATGAACCAGGGCGCCAGATCAAACAAAACAGACCAGATCAGAAATGGAAACAACACACGTGGAATGCGTTTCTTATAAAAGGCAGAAGCCTCTTGCCTGACCGGCAACAAAAGAAATCCGGTCATCATCACAAAAAGCGGCACACTGGCACGCAGCATGGAGCCATAAACAGAACCCCAGAAATTGAACTCCGGATTGGCACGCGATTCAGGCGAAGCGTTAAACGGATCAGTGCAATGGATGGCAATCACCATCAAGATGGCGACAAGACGAAGAACATCCAGCCAGACAATATGCGGTCTGGCAGTAGTAGTTTGAACAGTGTCCATGATAGAATAAAGATCGTTATGTATTTATTTGTTATTCTTATACTCCGACGGGATCATGCCCGTACACTTCTGGAAAGCCCGCCGGAACGTACTGATCGAATGGAATCCGGAACGTTCGGCAATCTCCTGTATACTGGCATTCGGCTCGGCATCCATCAAGCGCTTGCTTTCCTCGATCCGGAACTGGTTGACATAATCGGAGAACGATTGTCCCAACTCCCGGTTAAACAATTGGGAAAGATAAGAACGGCTGATAGGGAAGATCCGTTGCAAATCCGTCAGACGTAAATCTTCGCGAAGATACGGTTTTTCTCTTTCAAACCATGCACTTACTTCCTCTGCATAGCGTTTACTGAGAACCCTGTGTTCATCATCGTCATTGTCGTCCTCTTGATACGGAAGATCCCATCCGCTTTTAAAAGAATGCTCCAAAACAACTACCTTCAGAAATAGCGCCTTATAAAAGAAATAATACCAAACGAACAACAGGACTGTTTTGTCGATCACATACATCAATGGTGTATTGGTCAGCAATAAGACAAGATAGAAACCATACAGAACAATCAAAATTATCATGGTTTTCCTTAACCATTCCAAATCATATTCTTCCGGATCGGAAACATTCTCTGCTAAAAAAACATTGAAGTCTTTACTGTACCTTGCTATCAGATAAACGGGCAGAATCATACGAAGCAAAACATCCATATTCAAGTATTCGAAAACCTCCCTTATTGAATAGTAGGTATGAATTTCACCTCCCGACAAACGATAAGTCAGGTAAGCCAGTCCACCAAAAACAACCGGACTGATAAATAAGAAAAAACGTTTGCAGGTAAGAAACCCGGGCCGTAAGACCTCAATCACATAACAAGCAAGCGTTGCCGTTACCAAAGCACCCATAATCAATATATCCGGATGGAAAGCCTCTTTCGGTTTATGCAGGTAAAGATTCACAGACAACCTTATGGCAGCTAGAAAAGCCCACAAAAACATACCCCACCCTAATATCCTTTTCGCCCGGTTATCACCGGCCCGGAGCAATAGGGTAGCTCCGCCGAAGATACAGAATCCGATGATCTGTAAGCTTAATAAAAACTGAATTTTGTCCAACATAATATATCCCTCGTATCAAGTAAACAAATTGAAGCATTAAATAGTTGATCTGAACCATTAGTAGACAATTTGATGCCTGTAGATAATTTGCGCCTCGTGGTTTTATACGATTTCATCGTGGTTTTATACCGAATGCACCCTCTACCTCTCCAAACTGACTGATCTTTGTACCTGCAATCACTTCACAAAAATAATACAAAGAATGAATAAATTACTACTATTTATGATAACGGCGGTTAGTATTTTTAGTTGCACAAACGACTACGATCCGGGACTCATTGAAAATTTAGGCATGAAAGAGCAACCTTTAAGAATAATAACAAAGGTGCTGACAACAAAGTCTCCTAATTTTATGCAAGAATTTACAAGAGGATCGGTCATCGGGTTGCATGTCGTCTCGGAAAGTACCGGCAACATCTACGATAGTAATCCGGATTACAAAAACGTGCGGGCTGAAGCCTTTCTGGTAAACTACAAGCTGAACTGGCGCCAGTCACCCGATATTTATCTGAACGAGGAACCAGTCACTGTTTATGCCTATTACCCGTATCAGTCGCAGGTTAATTTCGACCCGGAGAATATCCCGGTCCGCATATCGCCAGACGCTTCCCTGACGAAAGATTACATGTACGGGATACAGGCCAGCGGGCAACGAGCGGTCAACCAGATTTCCCCAGTCGCGTTGCTTAACATGAATCATACGCTTTCGCTCCTGAGCTTCCAACTGCGAATGACACCGGAAGCAGAAGGCTGCTTCCTACTTCATGCGATACAGATCGGAAACAAAGCCGGCGGTACAGCTCTTTGCTTCAGGGGTAAGATGAACATTAAAACCGGAAATATCGGCGGATGTGCCGGGACAAATGCCTCTACCCGACTGAAACTGAATACTCCGCGCATGTTGAAAAAGATACCGGACGAGCCGCAACAACTAATGGTAATCCCCACATCGCGTATCAGAACAGACGGAGATGTGGAAGTGCTCTTCATCATCAACGAAACGACATTCAAATATAAAATTCCCGCCAATACGAAGTGGGAAAAAGGAAAAAGATATATCTACAACCTTCTTTTCAACGGTAAAGACATCACACTCGAAAATGTAAGTACCAGCGAATGGCTTCCTGTTGAAGGGAATATGAAAAATACTATTCTGTAATGTAAGTTTTATTTTATGTTCGGTTATGTCAGGTGTAACAGCCGAATATCGCCACTCAAAAGACATATGAAAGCGCCCCGCCCATTTTATCCCTTCTCAACTTATCGCCAACAACACACCTCTATTCAAATTTAACCAGGACGGGGCCGCTTTTCATCTCACTTCTCATTTACAAAAATATTTATGCATGATGAACTTGTAACTGAATGTATCATATCCCATGCACTCGTCAAGCTACGGAACCCCCAATATGTAACTGTTTGAGCACTCACATCTCCTGATACTAGTCTCTTAAATAAACAAGGGCAGTCCATACATTGTGAACTACCCTTGTTTCATTCTATAATCAATAATATTTTCAGGAAAATAATAATTTATCTCTCACTCCGGTCTCTGCCCTTAACGCTCACCAGCTTAGGCCGGAGCAAGCCTGACGGTTAGATCTTGCCTGACGTTCCGGAAGAAGATATGCCGGTTACAGTGTTGCGATCCGATGTTTTAGAAGCGGAGGACGTTGTTTCAGAAGCTATATTTGTAGCAGTCGCAGCAGTTCCTTCTACCTGTTTGTCGACTTCCCAATGGAACGGTTCAAAGGCAGTATTCGGGTCCACCCAAGACGTTTTTTTGGCAGCATAGATAATGAACGGAGCGGCTACCACCACGATAGCGCCGATAATCAGCACGGCAAACCAAACGGTATTGTTACCTGTAGAAATTTGACTGGGCGGAATAAAACTCAGTACGAAGGCAAGCAATGAACCGCAAAAACCAAGGCCGCCGATAAACCACATCAGACCGTTGCCACTCTTACCGATACGGAACGGACGACCGGCTTTCTTCATCCGATAACGCAATGCGATTGCACCAGAGAACATCAGCATATACATAATCAGGTAAAGGATAACTGTCAACTGTGACAAAATCTGATAGAAACTTTGTACGGAAGGCATAACCACGAACAACAAGCTCAGGAATGTAACAGCCAAGCCCTGAACCAGCAGGATATTTTTCTGCACACCCAACTTATTTGTTTTCTGGAAGAACGGAGGCAGATAACCGGCTTTGCCAACGGCAAAGATACCTTTTGACGGACCGGCCACCCATGTCAATACGCCTGCCAACACGCCGAAAGCCAATGCAACTGCGATAACCGGCGACAGCCAAGAAGCATGAATAAACTTAAAATAGTTGTCAAAACCGACCAACAAACTCTGAGTCAAGTTAATGTCCTTCTGCGGGATAATGATACCTAATGCAAATGTTCCCAACACGAAGATCAACACCGTGATCAGCGCACCGATAAACACGGCCTTCGGATAATTGACGGAAGGGTTTTCGACATCTTTCACATGAATACCGCCCATTTCCATACCGGCATAAAAAAGGAAGATACTGGAAGCAAGCACCAGGTTATCGAACTTCGTAAAGTCGGGGAAGAAATTGCTGTGGAAGTCCATGTTGGAATGACCGCCGGAAGCCAGGTACACGATACCTAAGATAATCAACAAGGCAGCAGGGATGATCGTACCGACGATGCCACCCACTTTAGCCACTTTACCTACCCAGCTCAGACCTTTCAAAGAGATAAACGTAGCGAGCCAGTAAATAATCAATACGACAACCAGCGTATACATTTTGTTTGAAGCCAGCGTCATATCGTGCGCATCGTTCATCCCGATAAAGGCGATGGATACAGCACCGAAAGTCAATACGGTCGGATACCAGATCGTACTCTCGATCCATTGTACCCAGATAGCCAGGAAACCCCATTTCTTTCCATAGGCCTCTCCTACCCATCGGAATACCCCGCCCTGTTTATCCTGGAACATGGCAGCCAACTCAGCTGCCACCAACGAGGTAGGAATTAAGAACACGATTGCCGCAAACAGATAATAAAAGGCTGAACTCAGTCCATACACAGCCTCAGCAGGCAACCCGCGGAGCGAGACGACTGCCGTGACATTCATAATCGCAAGAGTAAATACTCCAAGTTTTACTGCTTTTCCAATATTTGCCATGAATTTTACTATTAAAATGTGAATTTTGTTTTGTTTAGTTTTGCTTGTATTGACAGTATAACAACTCGTTTTTGTGTTAGTTTGTCAACAGGATGTCAAACTTGGTTAATTAACAGACAAGTGTTAAAAACAAAAAGTGTCATTTTGCTGTTTCATCGGATAAAATGTAAATGATGATTTACAAAATAAATACCAAATATTAAAAGACAATGAGAACTGCATTCAATGACTTTTTTTATGAAAAGCGAGGCATTTACGGAGTGCTTCATGTGATGATATTGCTACTCTCGCTTTTCCTGATTGTGGATATTTCGATCGACACGTTCAACAACATACCGTTCATCTCTCAGACTTCGTATCTGAAAACGCAGTTCTGGATCTGCATGTTCTTCATCGCCGATTTCATATTGGAGTTTTTCCTGTCAAAAGATAAAATTCATTATTTGCAAACCCATTTCCTCTTCCTGCTGGTTTCGATCCCTTATCTTAATATTATCAATTACTACGATTTCACCTTCTCGGCCGAAGTGACCTATTTCCTACGTTTCATCCCACTCGTACGCAGCGGATGGGCACTGGCGATCGTCGTCGGCTGGCTAACTTCGAACCGGGCCTCCGGACTCTTCGTCTCCTACCTGACGATGTTGCTGGCAATGGTCTATTTCTCCAGCCTGATCTTTTTCGTGATCGAACAGAAGGTGAACCCTGAAGTAAAGGATTACAACGACGCCCTCTGGTGGGCTTTCATGGACGTGACGACTGTCGGTTCGAACATCATCGCGATCACGCCTACAGGGCGTATTTTGTCGGTCCTGCTGGCCGCTCTCGGCATGATGATGTTCCCGATCTTCACGGTCTATGTCACGAGCCTAGTACAATCGGCAAACAAGAAAAAAGAAGATTATTATAATCAAACGCATCCCGTCTCCTCCGGACAAGCATCAGAAGCCAAACCGGCCGGTTCCACTCAAACAGACAAATAAATTCAAAACTACTTATTGTAAAAAACAAGTTATTTAACAATTGGCAGGTCTGGCGATGAAAGAATTCAAATATTCTTCTTTTTGAATATAAAACGTATTTTTCCCATTTATTTGCCGATCTATTACCATGAAGACGGTCGTCATCGCCAAAATACTGCGCAACTCTTTGCTTTTCCTACTCAGGCTGACAAAACAGAAGCAATAACCGGACAAGTTGCCTATCACATACTTTCTGTTGTCAAACAAAAACCGTCAGGCCGAACAAAATGCAAGATTAAAATGAAAAACTATTCCCGCAAAAAAACAAGCCTCCCGTCTCCCTATTATTTCAGGGGAGTGGAGGCTCGTCAACTAAAAGAATAAACCGTTTTAACCGGTGATTGTAAACCGGGTACTGCCAAAAATGGAGAGCCCCAGTTTATTCATTATATATTTGATCGCCAATTGTGCTTTCACCGAATTGCCGGAGCTATCCAATGGAGGCGCAAAGGCGGAGATTCCGAAGTGTCCGGGCATGATCCCCATGACACCGCCGCCAACACCCGTTTTGGCAGGAATACCGGAAGTGTACAACCAGTCTCCCGTACGTTCATAGAAACCGACCGTAGCCACTAAGGATGTGATTTTAGGCGACAAAGAAGCGTCAAAGATAAGTTTCTTTGTAACCGGGTTCACGCCATCGTTGGCAATCGTTGCTGCGGCGATGGAAAGTTGTTCGGCTGTGATACCCAACGAACACTGGCGAGTATACAGGTCGAGCGACATATCCGGATCGTCATAGATACGGTTGTAATTCTTCAGTAACCAGGCGATAGAACGGTTATTGAAGTTGGTGGCAGTCTCTGACTTGTACAGTTCATCGATCAGTTGCGGAGCACTCCCGCAAAGGTCGGTGATGTTGGAAACGATGGCTTCCCACTTCTTGTCGGACTTACCGAGCGGCTGTACCATACTGCAAGCCGTGATCGCACCAGCATTTACCAGCGGAGTGGAAGGATGGTCATTTTCCAACAAGATCGCCATGATGGAGTTGAAAGGAAGACCGGTGGCATCGGCACCGATCATCTTCAGCACTTTCTCGGCTCCGTACTGGCGAAGTGCCAGGATAGCCGTATGTACTTTCGAAACGGATTCGATCCCGAAACAGTAGGAAGAGTCCCCTAACGTAATGGTTCTGCCATCCAACAGGCAGATACTGATACCGAACAAGTTCTTGTCAATATTAGCCAGATAAGGGATGTAATCAGCATTCTTGCCACCCGTATTATCCTTGAACTGCTCGTAAGCCTCCTGTGCCGCTTCTTTTATCTGTGAAACGGAAATTGTTTTACTCATGATCATTTCTTTTTATGGGGCATACCCGTATGAGTAAACACAGAACCTTTCACTTCCTGATTCTTATCCTGTGCGATACGGGTAGGAGTCGGATATTCTAGTTTTTCAAGTTCCGCAACAGCTCCTGTGATATCATTCAGCAACTGGTCAGCCATGTCGCGACTAAATCCCTGACGGGCAACGATACGCATCACGACATGGTTTTCAAGATTGTTTGGCAATGTATAGGCAGGAACCATCCAACCGCTTTGTTTCAGTTTATCCTGCAGGTCGTACAGGGTCCATTTCGCTTTTTTCGCATAGTCCGGTTTCAGATACCAGATAAACAACGGGTTCACGACTTCGTTGCTGTAGTTCACGAACGGAGCCATCTTACCGATCTGATCATGTAAGTATTGGGTAACCGCCATGCTGTTTTCCTGAACTGCTTTATACCCTTCGAACCCGAGACGGATAAATTGGTAATATTGTCCGAGGATCTGGGCGGCAGGACGGGAGAAATTCAGACCTACCTGTGTGATATTGGCTCCCAAATAATTTACACTGAATGACATGGAGTCGGGCAAATATGACTTGTCTTTCCAAACAACCCAACCCAGGCCCGGATAAACCAGACCGAACTTATGTCCGGACGTACTGATGGAAAGAACCCATTTCAAACGGAAGTCCCACTTCAATTCCGGTTTCAGGAATGGGAGGATAAAACCGCCGGAAGCAGCATCCACGTGAATTGGAATATCGTAGCCGGTCTTTGCATTGTAGGCATCGAGTGCCTTATCCAAAGCCTCCACATCATCGTTCAGACCTGTCCATGTAACCCCTTGGATCGGCACAATACAGATTGTATTTTCATCACACATCTTCAATGCTTCTTCGGGATCGAGCGTAGTCTTCTCCAATGTCAGAGGCACCTGGCGCATTTCGATCTGCCAAAGCTGGGCGAATTTTTCCCATACAACCTGAAATCCGGTAGAAATAACGAAGTTCGGCTTGTCCACAGGCTTACCGGCGGCTTGCCTTTTCTTACGCCAGCGCAACCAAGCTGCGACACCTCCCAACATACATGCTTCGGACGAACCGATAGCCAATGCACCGGCTTTCCATTTTGCCTGTTCGGGAGTATTCCACAAATTCGCTACGATGTTGATACATTTGGCGTTCATGACGGCAATACGCGGATATTCCGTTTCATCGATATAGTTGATGTTGATCGCCTCGTTCATAAGTTTGGTTGCATAGTCGTCCATATAGGTAGTTACGAATGTCGCCAGGTTCAAGCGGGGCTGTGTCTGTGCAAACGTTTCGTCTTTAACCATCTGATACGCGATTTCCGGGGTGGTAGGACCATCAGGGATTTTGTCTACAGGAGAGGCTTGTAGCATCTTTTCCGAGCCAAAGATTGCTGTCTTGGCATCACCTTTTCTGAAATTAGAATCTTCCATGTCTTTTTGTTTTTAATTAATAATGGCGCTATCGACTTGTTTCGGCCGATTGTATGGCAAAAACAGCTACTATCCGCAATTGTTCTGCGTTTTTCGTTAAACATACGATATTTGGGGTTTATTAAAACAATGAACTTTCACTATTCGGGATTGTTTCAATACAATAAAAAATGATGTAACGAAACGATTATGCGAATACAGACCGGACAGGGGACGATTCCTCTTATCACGCTAATAGGCATATGGTCGATATCGGCACTGAATGCACTGCCCGGCCTGGCTGTCTCCCCAATCTTAGGAAGACTTTCTGCAATCTTTCCGCATTCCACAGAACTGGACATACAGATGCTTTCATCACTTCCTTCCCTCTTGATCATCCCTTTTATCATCCTGTCGGGCAAACTGACGGAAAAGATCAATAATGTCCTTCTGTTGCAAGTGGGACAGGTGATCTTCTCGTTGAGCGGCATCCTGTACATGCTTTCCACAAAAATGTGGCAACTGATAACAGTCAGCGCATTATTGGGGATCGGTTCCGGATTGATCGTGCCGCTTTCCACCGGTTTGATTTCCCGCTTTTTTACAGGAACATACCGTACGAAACAGTTCGGGCTCAGTTCCGCCATTACGAATATAACGTTAGTGCTGGCCACCGTTCTGACGGGGTATCTGGCAGAGGTGAACTGGCATTTGCCGTTTATCGTCTACCTGTTTCCGCTGATCTCGATCGTTCTCTCGTTCTATCTGAAAAAGAATATTTCACCGTATCCCGGTATAGGCATAAACACCACTAGCCGGAGAACGGAAAGGCCTGCCGATAGCAGTTTCGGGAAGTTCGGTATACAGATTCCCCACCTGATGCAGATCATGTCGTTCTATGGGTTGGCTACTTACTTAGTGATCATCATCAGCTTCAATCTTCCTTTCCTGATGAAAGAATATCATTTTACCAGCGGTAATTCGGGTATTATGATCTCGCTGTTTTTCTTGGCTATCATGTCGCCGGGATTTATACTGAATCAAATTGTCTCCTTCTTCGGCAAAAAGACCAAATTTGCCTGTATGGTCTCGATCTCTGTCGGAATGGCGCTTATACTCGTTTCCCGCACCGAATGGTTGATCGGGCTGGGTTGTATCTTTGCCGGATTAGGCTATGGTGTCATACAACCGATAGCTTACGACAAAACGACCCGCACGGCTATTCCTGAAAAAGTGACGCTTGCACTGGCATTCGTTATGGCCATGAACTATCTGGCCATTCTTCTTTGCCCTTTCATTATAAACATACTCAAGGATATGCTCCATATCGAGACACAGCAGTTCGCTTTCATCTTCAATATGGCCATTGCCCTGATAGCTGCCGCATGGGCCTACCTGAAACAAGATTCGTTCTTGTTCGACGACCGCATC
>ERZ1504446.310-NODE-310-length-12834-cov-12.537992_pt1 | contig 12834 bp, 18 predicted proteins | sample MGYA00571828_ERZ1504446 | MGnify/ENA primary metagenome ERZ1504446 (study PRJEB39906, sample SAMEA3182066) | gut metagenome | biome: human; feature: gut; material: Stool; isolation source: human stools | place: Canada | collected 2013-03-05 ... | reverse complement strand
CCCCCCCAGCCGGTAATACCGACCAAGACGCTCTGGGCCTAATTACTATTTATCCTCGCCCAGACGAGCCTGCTTCATTCCCGCTGCTGCCGATCACACCCCGGCCGCGGCCACCGCCATCTATCCCGCCCTTTCTTTCAAGGCTACGATTCAGATTCAGCATCTACCACAGCCTTTTCCCATTCAAGAACATCTTACCATACGTAACTGGCAGTGTAAACATATTACCAAAATTAACCGTATAATTGTTTACCCGTTCATTCATAAACGGGTAAACCATTATACTCATTAAGATAAATGTGACTGATAGTTTTCCATCAGTCACATTTATCTTAATATTTTGTTGAAAGAGGCAACTGCTTTATCATCAGATATATCTTAATCAAAAGCAAAACCACATCAACAGATACTATCGACAACAGGAAAAGCTCTATAGCTTTCTCTTTGCTTTCAAAAACCTCTTTTAATGCAGTTCTTCCTTTGAATAGATCATACCACAGCGGAAATGCGAAGAACACCCCTATAAGCAATAAGTATTCTTGGACCCTCATGCTCTTTATGCCTCCACAAATTTGGTGCCATCATTGTAAAAAATCATCTGCTTCTTTCCACATGGAGTTACCGTGCCAGAAGATGACTGTGCAATAGAAAAGGTTGGAGTTCTTCGAACTTCACCGTGTTTTGTTCTATTCAATATATCCTTTTTCTCCCTCAAAAGTGAGTTTTATGTGCAAATCATTTTTCACATCACTTTTGAAAAAGCTTTCAGTAACTGTTCTTTCCTTCAGATGAAAAATGTGGGCCCATTGTTCTCGGTTTTCGTTATTGTCTGTATTTTCAATAACAAGCACTTTTTCTTCATCATTTTCCAAGAATGCAAAGGATTCACAATTTTCAGTAGTCCCGCTATAAATCGTGCTTTTCTTCCCGTCGTATTCAAACAACTTCGGGTCTTCAAGTGTGAGACTGCCTATTAATGCATTCAATTCTTCTTTGCTACTCGGATTTGAAAGAATTACCTTCTTCTCATCGAATTCCTTGCATAACAAAGATACAGGGTATTTCTCAAACAATTCCGCTAATTCCTCACGGGAATACTCAATCGGTTTCTCCTTGGCATTAACAAGCGCAAATACTCCGATTACCGCAGCAAAAGCACAAATCATCACGAGTAGCTTTTTATTCTTCATAGCGCAATCGCATTACGTTTTAGGGAAAAGCGGACTTGCGATGGCAATGAATCTTCTATAACAATACAGTGCTTGTTTAGCAGCTTGCGAAGCTTCATAAATTGCATCCTCAGCTTCTCTCACAGAAGCATTGGATGATGCGATTGCTGACAAAACTTGCGTTGGATCTGTGCAAATAGAAATAATAGAACTGAGGAAATTGTCTATCTCATTCGCATTAATAGTCCGCGCTTCTCGCTGTTTAGCTTCCATGGTATTAACATAATCCATAAAGTCTTCAGCATAAGTACGAGCTGTCATATCATTGTCATCGTATCCATAGAAATTGTCATTAAGTGGAGAACCGCAGTCTAAATCCCACAGCAATCCTTCTTCAATTTCTTCTGCATCACTTGAAGAATACGCATACCCCCAATATAAGTCACTGCCAGAAATCGTGATTCTTGGCTCAATAGATTGTGTCTGAATAGCAACGGCATTGTTGATGACATCATGTGTAGCTATCATTCCATTTTCATAGCGGGAAACTTGAGTGTTATTTGCATCAATCGCTACTGCGACGGATTGAACTTCTCCATTATCAGCAACAGCAACGTAGCGCCCAAATTCATCGTAACCAGAAGTAAGAACTGTGTTCTTCCCATCAATTACCAGAACGGTTTCAGATACATTTGTCAATGACTGTTTTAGCGCATTGACTTCTGCACCAGTCGCACTACGTAAGTTCAAATCAATGGCAGTTGCCGAAACACCAAATGACAGGCACATCACAAAAGAAAGTAGCAGACTAATCAACTTCTTTTTCATAATTAATACCTCTTCTTCCGATTTTCCGATTTGATTTTTCTATTTTCCAAATAAATTTTCTGTGCAGTCGATTAGTACCTCACAAACCCACAGACTTTCACAGCTACCGAAGAATTATTCCTGACCTGGAATTTATACTTTCCACGTTCGCTAATCCGGATGGTCTTATCAATGCTTCCGTTTTTCACGTTGATATAATGAAAAAATCCATCTTCATCAACTAAACCAAAATCAACGCTTCCATCCGGTGAGTAACTTGCATTGATCCGAACTGTGTCCCCGGCCTCTAATGATAAACTATTATCTGCAATTGCTTTTGTTTTAGCAGAAACCGTCATCTCAAATTCACCGATAGCTCTTGTAGTCAAAATTGATTCTGTATTGTACTCGACAAAATCGTCTGCAACTTCTTCCTGGATTGCTGCTACGTTGGTAATACAGCTAATCATCACTACACAAGCTAACACAGTACATAAAAATCTTTTGGATTTCATATATTTCGCCCCCCCTTTCTACAATTATCAATTCATTTCATTGAAAAGCTTTCTGAAGGATAGCTATCATCTTTCTCCATTTGCAGATCCTCAATTGGTATAGTTTCTGTCTTCTTTTCTCTAAAAGAAACTACAATGTAAAAAAATACTGCCTCAATGAGGATTACACTAATAATGGCAACTATTCCTCTTAAAAGCCTTTTCCGCCTCTGCTGATCTTCAATTTTTTTATTATCGCCTTCCGAAACAGGTCTCTCGGTTGCTTCGTTAATTAGGTAATCAACTGGAACCCCATACAATGCCCCCAAGCATTTAAGATTATCTGTAGATGGCAACGCCATTCCAGATTCCCAGCGTGAAATAGCTTGCCTGGAAACACCCAGTCTCTCCGCAACAGCTAATTGTGTTAGCCCTTTCTCTTTACGCAAAGCGACAAGTTTTTCTTTTAATTCCATATTTTCCATCCCAATTTTATTTCAACAGACTCTATAATGTAAACCGCAAGCGGTTTACATTAAGGCAATCATAGATTGCCTTTTCGATTTTTCTCTCGTTTTTACAGATATTTTGTCAATCCTGCTCGTAAAGCGTCATTGACTGATTCCGTCAGATTCTTTCCCTCCTCCAGCGCCATCCTGCGCAGCGCCTTATCAATGTCCCGATCCAGATAGTAGGCCCGCTGCACTCGGTCACTATTTTTCTTTGCATTTTTTTCTTCAGCAATAGCCGTATTCTCGCTCTGGCGTCCTGCTCCGATGATAGACTTAAACGCAGCCTCCCGATCAAACTTTGCTTTCTCTGCCATTATTCTTTTACCCCTTTCAAAAATTCGTCAATAAATGCTTTATAGTCTTCTGCCACCGTAGACTTGTTGGCATAGTCAAAAATATCCTGGCTGTTCGCCTGGGCCTCCTCCACCACTACAGCAGATCGTATGTATGTTTTGTAGATCGGCGCAGAAATGTATTCGCCAAGCTGCTCTGCCAGTTCCTTCATCTGCCGGCTGATATTTGCCCGCGGATTAAATCTCGTAAACAAAATGCCTCGTACCTTTACAGCCGGATTGCAATACTTCTGAACGCTGGTAACAGTTTCATTGAGCTGGGAGATTCCGGCCGTGGCAAAGATCCCAGCCGTGGTAGGAATCAGAATATCGGTGGCACAGGTGAAGGCGTTCACCGTCAGCCCCCCAGGGAAGGAGGTGTGTCAATCACAATAAAATCATAGTCACCGGCCACCGGCGCCACGGCCTCCTTCAGCCGGTGTTCCTTGCCGGTCTGGGAGAGTTCCTGCTCTGCGCCAGCCAGCATAATATTAGCCGGTACAACGTCATAGCCGCCCTTCGTGTGCTGAATGGCGTCCTGGATGCTGGCCGCTCGCTTCATAACCTCATAAATCGTCTGGACATTATAGTTCTCTGCTCCGCAGGCCGTAGAAAAATTTCCCTGCGGATCGAGGTCAATCCCCAGAACCCTGTACCCCTTCACTGCCAGTCCTGCAGCCAATGCCTGGGACGTGGTTGTTTTGCCGACACCGCCCTTTTGATTTGCTACTGCAATAATCATGTACTCACACTCCTATTTTTATAGTTTCATATTTTTGTAGATAACTATATTTGTAGTTTACTATATTTATAGATATATAGCAATATAGAAAAAGCGGAAGAACACGTTGTTCTTCCGCTTTTTCATTACTGCCAAGACATTTGAATTTTTCTGCGATTGTCCGCACAATCCCTCAAATAGAGATTGATAAGGGTCTGATACGGAATTCCATCTACTGCCGCCATAGACTCAAAATAATCCAACGTGCTCCCTTCAACATCAATAGTAACCTTTACCTTGCTCGTGTACGGATTTTTACTTGGATTCAGTTCTCTGATATTATACTCGTCCCTCATAGCTAATCTTCATAGTTTAGTCCTGTCTTTCACGTGCCCACAGGCCCACCGGAGACACATCAGGATGCCCAGGCATATACCATCCCTCATCATTGTACTCGAAGGATACAGCCCGCCATGTGCCTCCATCGAGCCGATCTGGGAGCAACACATCCATACCCTGGCCACAATGAATATCCCAGCCATCCCAGGTCAGGCGATCACGCTCCGGCTCATAACCGATCTGTAATACCTTAGACACCACAGTCACAGCCCCCTTTACTTATCATCGTATACTCATCCCTCATATAGTATGTTCCATGACCTCGAACGCTTCTTTAGAAAAAATCTTTCTCTCAAATTCACATTCGCGGAATTGTTCTTCGGCTGCAATCAGCCGCTTGCGATTAACATACAGACGATTAGATTCACAGTAAGGACACCCCCCGTTATTGCGGCAAGCACTATCCACTGCCTTCGCTCCATGATATTCTTTACGTCTCTCTTTACCGCTTCTAATCGCTTTTTCCAGCCCCATAAATTTACCTTACTTCACTCCGCCCAATTTTCAATTTCCAATTCTGGCACACGCTCAAACTCTCGGACATTATTCGTTACTAAAATCATGTTCTCTGATTTGGCGTGTGCAGCGATCAACATATCCAACGGTCCGATTGGTGTCCCATTGTTCTGAAGATAGGTTCTGATTGCTCCATACTCCGTTGCTGCCACCGCACCAAATGGAAGAATGGACAACGGAATCAAGAAGCGCAACAGCGCCTGTTCATTCTTTGCAGGATTTGAACTGTGCTTCATCCCATATTCCAACTCAGCCAGTGTGATAGACGAAATACATACCCCGCTGTTAAGCTCTTTTTTTAATCTTTGAAGCACATTCTCCGGCTTATTTTTCATTGCATAGATGCAAATATTTGTGTCCAGCATATAAGTCACAGATTTTCTCTCTCTTTCTGAACACCTTGATCTCTTCCATCCGCAAAAACATCGCTGGTAAAGCCGTCCAACCCAGCCATAAATGTCTGCCAGAGAGACTCCTTCGGCACAAGAATCACTGCATCGCCAAGCTGCTGCACAATGACTTCATCCGTATTAAAACGAAACTTCTTCGGCAGGCGCACCGCCTGACTTCTTCCATTTTCAAAAATCTTTGCAGTCTCCATTACTCTCACCTCTTAACACAGTATATATCATAATATATATCTTGTGTCAATGGCTATCTTTTTATACCCTTGCTCCTTGGGCATTAGAGGTTGAAAATTCCATGGTTTACTCCCTTTTGAGCCTCGTTATGGAAAGCGTGGAAAACATCTTCGCCATCTTTTTTGTTAGCCATATTCATTCTTGCATCTCACGCACCCACAGAAAGAAAAAAACAACCTGGCAGGCCGTCTCTTCTTATGTATCTGCTTTGCTATATTTTTATAGTGACTTGTCCCACCATTTTCGGATCGTCTTAGGATCAATGCCTGTATCCCTGTTGCAGTCTGCCTTACGGCCCTCTGGGTGTTGCAGGCGCCACTCATATACTCGTTGCTGCGCCGTTGGCCGACCACCATTAGTACATTCACCATTTGCCACTTTGAATTGCCTATTTATATTCATATACTGAATATGCAGCTTTTGTTTGCGCCAATTCCGCTTATTAACTGGCATAGAGAGTCCGGAAATCTTTGCAATATCATCCCTGGGAAATGTCACATAGTCCTCATTGAACATCTCCAGAGCGCACACAATGTCGTCTTTCGTAAAACGGTTGATGTCCTCCACACTCATATCATCGTATCGCTGGAGTAGTCCAAAAGCATCCTCCCGAAGTTCGTCCTCGTCTATATCACATTTCTTCGCATAGATTGCCAGCGTCATAATGCCATAAAAACGATGTCCTACTTTAATCTCGTCAGCAATCCGTCTTAGCCACCAATCATAAAGGTCTCGCTTTACCGTCCAGCGTCCTCTGCGCTCCTTCTTCACAATCCTGCGCTCATACCAGTCTGGATACTTCTCTCTGGCCTCAGCCAAAGATAACCGGCTCTTTTTCATAAGCGCCTGCAGGTGCTGCCGTTCACCATTGCTGGCAGGAATATAGTCCAGTAGCTTCTCCAGCTCTACCGCACCACCAAAACGATACGCCACCACAGGATAGTCCCGTCCTAACTTGGAACCGGAACCAACTACACGAAATCCCTGCAAAACGCCCTGCATTTGCGGCTCCTTAATAGACGAGGTGAACCTGTTCCATATCTGCCGGGTAAGAGAGTATTTCAGTTCTTTCAAAATCTTCTGATTGTGCGGATACATAGGGACCGGCTCCGTCAGCACATAATACAGATGCAAACCTGTTCCGCTGTTTACTATAAAGGTTGCCTTGGGAATAATATCCTTATTCATCTGGTGCAGCGTGTCCCGGAGCTGCGGCATATAAACACCGTCCAGATCGAAAACCAAAGCATAGAGATAGCGGGCATTCTTACCACTCCGCTGCCTGCCAAAATACGAAATCGGAGACATGATCGTAAAATCCGTGTTCTGGATCTCACCCAATTCCTCCAGCTCATCGGTAATCAAATGCCTTCTTGTCTTACCGTCTCCCTCAATCTCCAGCGCAACACCATTTTCCTGGCTATCCTGTTTCTTCGGTACTGTCAGTGCAATAGCATTGCCTTTGGCATCTTCATAATGACCTTTTCGTTCAAAAGAACCTTTCGGGAAGATCTCCCGATAAAACTCATACGGCTCCACCGGCTCTAAAAACTGATCCAAATAGGCGTTCTTCTCTCGGTAAAGCGCCCGCTGCCGTTCCAGAGCGGTCTGCTGATCCGTCATTCAGTCTCCCTCGATTTCTTTCTCAACCGCTCCCGTTCATCCGCAATCAGCTTTACATACTTCTGGCTAAAAACTTTTCGATCTGCCCTGAAATCAGCCTTTTCCTCTTCGGTCATTTCTCTGGTGTTTTCTTCAAGATAGTAAATCGTCTGCGGCACATCATAGTAATTATCCCAAATATACTGCGGCTTCAACGGATCAACCGGAATCCGCCCCCGCAGCCCCCATTGATTAACCGTTTTACTGTTTTCCGGTTTTATTCCCCGTTTCCTCGGTTGTTTCATATAAGCACCTCCAAAAGAAAAAAGAAGCAAAAAAGAAAATCCGCTGCGGCGGGGAACGCCTGCGGGCGGGAAGGGGGAAAAAGGGAGCCAAAGAGCGCCGCCTAAGGCGGCTTAAAGAGAAAGTCACCTCCCCTTTTCCCCCTCGCTCCGGGGTATGGAAATATGGAAAACCTTACAGGTTTACCACATTCCCACACCCCTCCGCACACCCCCTTTTCCCCTCCGACTTTCTCTCGAAAAAAAGAATACTTTTTGTTATTTTTAGATACGATATCTAAAGGGCCTCACCCTTTAAGGGGGGCATATATTATCAATGAGTTTTTCCCTATTTTTTGTTCTCATTATAGCCTGTCCAGAAGAGCTTTTCAAGTCCACTGGGCAGGCTATTTTTACAAATAATATTCTACTCACCGCTTGCATAAACTACGATAGGCGTGGTATAATGACCATAGCCTAAGAGATTAGCAAAATTCCAGCATAGCGAAAGCCGGGAAGGGTGCCACCTTCCCGGCTTTCTTTCATGCTTAGTTGCCCTTGTTTCGGTCATCAAGCCATTTACAAATGTAAGTGCCAATTACACTTGCTCCGATGCCGATTAAGAGATTGCAAAATGACTCCAGCATAGCATTCACCTCCTTCCCATTACTGGGCCGGAGTTGGGCAACATTGGCATTTTAGCACACTCTGTCGAATTTGAAAAGCCGCTGTTTGATACAGCGGCTTTTCTCATGGCCTCATATCTTTCGGAACCTGTGGTATCGGCTTCTGATGCACCAATATGATGTCCCAAAAGCCGGTCTTCTCCCCTCGCCGTGCCTGATAGTTTGCACGCAGCTGATACCGAACAAGAACATTTTCATTTTCCATTATTTCATTATATTCAAATGGATCACAGAACTTCGGATCTGGCTTCTCACAAATTCCAATTCTGCTTAACGCCCACTCTTTTCCATCTTCATGCTGCATTAGATCTTCATGAATCTGATATCTGGCCTGTTCTTCAGTGAAATCTACAGAGTAGGGACTCTGCAGCACCGTTTCCCATAATGTGATTGTGTAATAGCCCCGACTGTTCTTTCTCTGCAATTTCTTTTCCTGCATATTCATCACAACATATCCGGTATGCTCTTTTTTCGGTTTTAGTCCTCGATCCGCATTAGCTCTTTCCCGAGAGATCCGCAGCAGGTTTTCATTTAGGTGCCGTTGATATGCTGCATCCTTCTGGGCCTGCGCCAATGCTCCCTGCATTTCTGCGATTTCCTTGACCGCCTGATCTCTCACTTGCCTGATTTGGTATGCAGCATTCTTTTTTTCTTCGTTCATTTGACGGTCAGCATTCTGACGTTCAATGCCGACCGTTCGGATTGCCTCGTCCCTCTCCCGGACAATCTTTTTATACTCGTTCAGCGTCAGAATCACGTGGGTACAATCTGGGTCCGAGCTGCCGCCAGGAACATCTTTATAACCCACTATCGTTTTCTTTACAAACTCGCTCACGGCAGCGCACCTCCTTACAGGCCCCGAATGTAGTTATCCGCTACAACGCTAATACGGTTATGCCCCAGCGCCTTGCTGCAGATCAGCATAGCAGCCTTGTCCAGCTTCTTCCCCGCTTCATCTTTTCGGCAAGTATAAACCTCGCTTTGATAACGCCGCCCGGTGCCACGGTTTACCCGGTCATAGGGAATCTCTTCGATTGCCCTGGCATGAGCCTTGTAGATCGCCGTGGCATACTCCGCACGATAACCGTGGATGTCGGCGCAATTATGGACGTGCTGCCACACCTTCTCCTCTGGCGGTGTATCAGTTATCCGTTCAATGATCTGCCCCGCATTTTTGCCTATAATCGGGCTTAAACGCTCCCGTCCGCCCTTTCCGTTGCGGACATGGATAAACCACTCCTCCGGGAACAAACGTGCGTCCTGGAGCGTTTCAAGGCGCTTTGTGACGCTCGGCGCTCGCTGCTCCTCCGGGATTTTTTGCAGTTCGGAGATCTCCGCCTCAATTTGCGCCCTGGGCACCAGATCTTTCCCCCGCAGCTCCTGCAGCTCCTTTCGCCGCAGGCCGGTTCCCCGGCAAAACTTTATCAGTTCATCATTGTTCGTCTTGGAGAAATGCTTGTCCCGCACCCGGTCACCCCGGCTCCGTTTAATCTCCTCACGATTTCGCTTGGGCGGCTTAAAGTAATTCTCGTCATCCGGGGAAATCCCGTATAGCTTCCCCAGCGCTTTCGCTTCAAGCTGCACCGTCCACGCTGAAAGCCCCTGATCCACTCTGGTCTGAAGCCATTCATTAGCATACTTCTTTGCACTCTTCAGTGTTGTACACTCCGGATGCTTCTCCTTGATGTACTTGATAAAATATTTGGTATGTTTCCAGTAGCTCTTATAGGTGTTGAACGCAAATATTTTATCTTTCTCTGTGCCATTGGCTACCGCCTCTTTTTTGCTCTCGCCAAAAGCCTGCATCCCGGTAAGCCGGTCATAGGCTTGCTGGTGCAGATCCTTGAAGTACGCTTTATTTCTACGCCCCATTCCGACTTCCTTTCGTGCATCTATTTTTGTATAAATCTATATTTCTATAAAACTACATAACTATTTTCTTAGTTTTATAGATTTCTACATTTCTCGTTCAAGCTAAGCCGCCTCATGCCAGCTCCATTCGGAGACTCGACAATCGGCAAAATACACTTTTTAACGTCTTATGTATGACGGGTTTGGGATTGCTCCCTACACTTTTTTTAATCTGCTTATGTGTGCAGCTCTGTTTTATTGAGATCTACGGCAGTTCAGATTCTGTCGGCTTCTTTGTAGAGGAAGCAGCTCTCCGGAAGATCTACAGTATTCCGGCTACTATCAGAAAGTGGATAGGAACAGATACGTTTTATTTACCGGCACGTTCAAAAGGATTACTAATACCGGGTCCATGATGCGCTTTCCAGTTCACAAAGGTTACTACGGCAAGCCCACGCATCACACAGGTGTATCGAACCTGTCATGGCTTCTGTATGGGTATTTGCTAAACCCCCAGCCGGCAGCTCCGGCCAAGACGCTCTGGGCCTAATTACTATTTACCCTCGCCCAGACGAGCCGATTTCTGATCCGCTGCAGCCCTACCAGCCGCAGCCTCTTTTCTCCCACCACCTTTCCATCAGGCCACTGTCCCAGATCCAGCGCCATTCGCAGCCTATTTCTATCCATGATCATCATACCATACTAAATCAGAGAAGTCAACATATTCGGAAAAATAACCGTATAACGGTTTACCCGTTCATTCATAAACGGGTAAACCATTATATGCTTCACTTTTTAAAATACAGGAGACTGACCCTATGTATTTCTTGTATTTTCCCTTGATATTATACTTCTTTTATGTTACCATATTAGTGGGGTATTTTAAGCAAGTCGAAACACCAAGTATAGAAGGAGGTCATTTGTTATGAATAAAAAGCTTTTTTCCCTTTTCCTCTCTATCACTATTTTGTTCACTCTAACAGCCCCAGTTTTTGCTGCAGAAAACACATTCAAAAATGTAGATTTCCAATACTCTATCACTCCCGAAATGGATGAGTGGAAAAACCTTCAGTCTCTTGATGAGATGATTGAGGCTTGTCAAATTCCCACCACCATTTTAAACCACCTTTCTACCGAAAAGCTAATTGATGTAGTTCTAGATTATCCATTGGCTATTAATATTTTTGCTTACGATACTCCAAAAGAAGGAATCACACAACTCGCATCCTATTTTAATGGATTGCAGGAATTAGTCGAACGAGATGATGCAGTAGAATTGATGAGTGCACAGTTGGTTTCATTTTCTGAAATGAAGTCCGTTGATACCGTTAAGGAACTTTTTGCTGAATCTATCTTTGGTATGCTCACCGCGTCATCTGAAGAACCTATCAATTTCGATTTACAGCGTTCCGAAATTCACCACAACTTCACTCCCAATGGAACTCGTGTCCAATTTATTTATAATTTGACTTGGGCTGACCACGATATAACTGCAAGTAGAGCAGACGAACTTAACGAAGACCTCAAATCTACGTATGTAAATGCAACTCCTCTCCGCGAAGAAAACCCCGCATATAATTGTCATTCGTATGCGTGGTATTCGACATCCACTGGAAATCTCTATTGGCTAAACCAAGGTGGTGCTTCCTCCTATATGGCTGATGGGAGTTACATAAGTACAACCGCTCCTCAATCAGGGGATAAAGTCTGGTATGGCTCAGCAGACCATTCCGCTATATATTATAGAAATTCAACTGTAACGTCGAAGTGGGGCGCATTAGGCCTATTTAGACATAATGTGAGTTACTGTCCATATTCCGCAAGTAGTGTTTCCTATTGGAAAGCAGGTTAATAATCGAAGTCATATCATATAGCCGAGATTTTTTAGCATTTAAATTTTAATCCCTACCACAATTTATATTGATTGATTATAAAGTTATACCAGATTGCCATTTTGACAGTCTGGTATAACTTTTATAATACAACCTTTTCAAATAATCTTTCCAAGCAATAAATACAATTTATAGGTATTTTTTTAGTCCTTTCCGCAATACATCATTAACTGTTTCAGTAAGATTCTTCTCCTCTTCCAGCGCCATTCTCCGTAATGCTTTATCTATATCACGATCCAGAAAATATGATCTCTGCACCCGATTCGCATTCTTTCCTTTTGACAGAAATTTTTCGGCCATTTCCTCCTCCGGCTCCCGGCCAGCTCCGATAATAGACTTAAACGCGGCCTCCTGGTCAAACTTCGCTTTCCCCGACATTACGCATAAACTCCTTTCAAAAATTCCTCTATAAAGGCCCTGTAATCGTCGGCCACAGTAGACTTCCCCGCGTAGTCAAATATATCAGCCCGGTTCGCCTGGGCCTCCTCCACGGCCACCGCAGCCCGAATATAGGTCTTGTAGATCGGTGCCGAAATGTACTCGCTCAACTGCTCCGCCAGTTCCTTGATCTGCCGGCTAATATTTGCCCTGGGATTAAACTTGGTAAAGAGGATGCCACGGATCTTCACGCCAGGATTACAATACTTCTGGACGCTGGTGACTGTCTCATTGAGCTGTGAGATCCCGGCCGTGGCGAAAATTCCGGCCGTAGTAGGGATCAGAATATCCGTGGCACAAGTAAAGGCGTTCACCGTCAGCACCCCCAGGGAGGGCGGCGTGTCAATCACGATGAAGTCATACTCACCGGCGACCGGGGCCACAGCCTCCTTCAGCCGATGTTCCTTGCCGGTCTGGGAGAGTTCCTGCTCGGCTCCGGCCAGCATAATATTAGCCGGTACAACGTCATAGCCGCCCTTCGTGTGCTGAATGG
>ERZ1504446.297-NODE-297-length-13539-cov-7.337289_pt1 | contig 13539 bp, 15 predicted proteins | sample MGYA00571828_ERZ1504446 | MGnify/ENA primary metagenome ERZ1504446 (study PRJEB39906, sample SAMEA3182066) | gut metagenome | biome: human; feature: gut; material: Stool; isolation source: human stools | place: Canada | collected 2013-03-05 ... | reverse complement strand
TGCAGGCAAAAGCCGAGTCCGAAGAGTTGGCGGTCTCGATGCAGGAGGCTCCGGATGCCGAACCGGAGATGCCCGAGCTGCTGCCGGACGAGACGCCCGCTATAGAACCCACCCCGGAGCCGCTGATTATTCCTATGGACCCGGATATCGAACCCGACACCCGAATGCCGGAGGAGATGAAAACGGCGGCATAGTAACAACATGAACTAAATAACCGACGGAGCAGACATAGCCTGCTCCGTCTTTTCATTATTATTGCTATGAATAAGATTTCAGAGATTCCGGAACAAGAGTCCATTCCGGAAAACCCGGCAGTCGAAACGTCCGCCGATCCATGGCGCTGCGAAGAGTGCGGTTCGCTCGAAGTGTCCTACCGAACATGGGTGGACAGCAATACGGGACAAGTTGCACCGGCAGCTCCCGAGCAGGATGATTTGTGGTGCGACGGATGCGAAGAGCACACGTACCAGATCCGCGAAAGCGAATTGATGTCCGATACGGTCGAGCCGTGGTGGAATGACGGAACGACAGAAGAAGACCGGGAAATTATCACCGGACTGAATCCGGAAAATTTCAGCCCGAAGGATGATCGCAAGGCTTTCCGCGACGCCTGCGACATGTGGTGGAACGGCAGGACGAACGACGAGAAGATCCGTCTCTGGCGGCAAGCTACCGCTCCGGAGGAAGAATAACGTAAAGATAAGAGCCATGAATAAGAATCTGATTGAAAAGATCGCTCCGCAGTTGACGGAGCTGATGATAAAGAAAATGGAGACGCTCACCGAGGAGTGGCGCAAGCCGTGGATCGCCGACCTTGCGCACGGTCTTCCGCGCAACCTGCGCGGCACGCCCTACCGGGGCGGGAATATCCTGATGCTGCTGTTCCTCTCGGAGATCGCTGGCTATCGTACGCCGCTCTTTATGACCTTCAAACAAGCCAAGGAAGAGGGGTTGAATATCCTCAAAGGCTCCGGTTCGTTTCCGGTCTTCTTCTGGAAACTCTATATCCGCCACAAAGAGACCCGTAAGAAGATTGAGTTGGCGGAATACTACCGCCTGCCGCAGGAGCAGCGGCGGCAATACGACGTGCTGCCCGTGATGCGCTATTACCCGGTCTTCAACATCGACCAGACGGATATGCAGGAGCGGCATCCGGAGCGATATTCCTCGCTTACGACACCGACCGGGCCGAAAGACTACTCGGACGGTTTGGCTTGCGAGCCGCTGGACCGGATGCTGATGGAGCAGTCGTGGCTCTGTCCCATCCTGCTCAAATCCGGTGACAGGGCTTCTTATTCACCGACGCTCGACCGGATCGTCTGTCCCGAAAAACGGCAGTTTCCGGAGAGTGCGGCCTTTTGGACCACGCTTCTTCACGAGGTCACGCACAGTACGGGGCATGCGGAGCGTCTGAACCGTCCTTTTGGCGCTTGCTACAGAGATGCCGACTACATCCGCGAAGAGTTGGTCGCCGAACTTACGGCGGCTTTGTGCGGTGCGATGCTGGGCTTCGCCACGACGCCCCGCGAGGAGAGCGCTGCCTATATCAAGGACTGGCTGGCGGAGTTCCATAAAGAGCCGACCTACCTGTTCGACATCCTCACGGACGTGAACCGTGCCGCGCGGATGATCTCCGAACGGCTGGCCTGCGAACAGGAGCCGGAAACCCCGGGAGCGATTCCGGCCGAAGCGGCCTAAAACACGTAAAACAGATCGTTTAACCTGCGCTGCGGCCGAAAGGCCGCGGCGCTTTCATTATCAGCAATATGCAACAACCCAAAACCGAAGATCGGTACAGCTGCGAAACGCTGCTGCCGATGAATACGCTTTACGACCATGAACATTGCCTGACGCAAGAGGATGTGGACATGGCCAATAAGCTGGTGCGTCATATCGAACGTACCCGTAACCCACGTGTCCCGCAGGTCGGCGACCGGGTGCGCTATACCACGCGCCACGGTGACTTCCACGGCAACGCCCTGATCGAGGCTGTCCGTGAAGATGGAACGCGCTCGATCTGCCTGTGCCCATACGTTCCCTTCGTGTGGATGACAGCCGGCGGCATCGGCTGCGCGGTCAGCGGAGGGCCTTTTACAGCCGTGATGCCGCAAGAGCTGAAGCCTTCCGGTGCTGTGCCGGGGGATTTCTGTGCTTGGGGACATTGCGGCGCCTGCGGCAACGGAGTCGTCCGGTTCTGCGCCGAGGTGCCGTTGTGGGAATACCGGGAACCGGAATCGCTTTACGGCGATTTCTCGACCGAGAAATGGCGTAAGATCAGACTCTATAAGGATGCAGAATGCCGGAACGGCGATCTCTACCGGGGCGACTGCATTTCGTTTCGGACGGAGAAGGAATTTCAAATGTTTCTTTCTGATTACGAAGGAACCGCATTCGCAGCTCCCTACCCGAAATCCGTCATCGTCTGGTGCTATCGGGACGAGCAGACCGCCGTATCGCAAGAGAAATGGGATGCGCTCGATGCTCCCGTTACAGAGCGGCGCATCTACAACGCGCCCCAACCCGTAAAACTCGTCAAGGATCACGGGCGGCACACCACGGTCTGCTATTTCGTCAGACCGGAATTTTCTTATAAATAACTTGATTCTCTATGACTATGAAAAACAAAGAAACACTCGAAAAACTGCGTACTTATCAGATCGGTGTGATCCGCTCGGTCATCGCCAGCCGGCAAGGGCGCCTGGGAACCTATCTGGCCGATGCGACAGACCGCGAGCGGCTGGCAGATACGGACGGCCTCGCCTACGAGGAGTATTACGAGTCGCCCCTTACAATCAGATACGACGGTCTTTATCGCAATGTAATCTCCCTCGAATTTTGTGAGGACGGGCTGACTCCCGTCTGCCTGATGGACGGCGGGGATGGTTTCCCGCTTCCGCTTGAAAATCTCTCCTGCGATACCCTGCAAGGCATCGTCGAATGGCTGGAAGAATACGATTTCATCCCGTCCGCCGAAGCTGCGCCGCAGACGACAAGCGATCTTACGGAAGATTTCGTGGAACGCTGCCTGCCGGAATATCCTACGCGCTACGACGTTTTCCGGCTGGGCGAGTTGCAGAACTTCCTCGATGGCCATGAATCCCCGGAATTCGGGCTGAACCGCGACGAAGCCGCCGCGGAGCGCGACCGTTTGCAGCTTCGGATCTATGCCGAGGCCATTACTGCCTTTATGAAAAGGCAGCCCGCAGCGCTTCCGGGCAATGTGTCCCTGCGCGACTATGCCGAGGTGCTGGTCGATATCGCCTATGAAGCTGGGCGCAGGAAATTCCGGCCCTCGGACAACTCCCGCGATACGGCCGCGACGCTCATTGCCTGGGGCGACGAGTTCTCCCGGCAGCATGAGGATACGGACCGGACGGAGAAGGAGTTCCTCGACGAGATTTACAGGTTCACCGCTGAGAAGCTGCAAAGCGTTCCGAACAAGGACGATCCGAATGCGGAGTTCGACATCGCCTTTCTGAACCGTGCGGTACTCGAAAGACACGGATACGATACTGCGACGATTACAGACAGCGATCTGCAGGAGTTGGCCGGACGGATGGGCGATTATTATTGCGAGAGCAGCAAGTTCAGCGAAGATCTGCGTACGGCCTGCGGCGATTTCGGATTGAAGCTCCGGGACACGACCAATCCGAAATAACACGACACTTCACGTATTGTCAAATCAGGCCGCAGCCCTAAAGTTGCAGTCTTTTAATTGCATATCATTATGAGCTATCAGATTATAACACGTATCACCATTACTTCGGACCTACGGGTGATGGTGCGCATGGCGGCGAACAACATCCGCCCGCTCGACTTCCGTTACGACGAGGTCGTATCCCTGACAGAAACGCTGCGCACGAAAGGCCGTCCGACGCTCGAACTGGAACTGCTGTCGCTTTTTTTCAAGGGCCTTTGGCAGGGCCGAACCCGCTATGACCGGGCTGTCGGTTACACGCTGCTGACCGACGGCATCGACAAATACGAGGCGTGGGAACGCTGCCGCGGGGACAAGGAGTACGAACGTGGCCTGCTGCTGCGCATGCGGGGCTTCCTGCACTATCGGCCCGTTCCGTGCCGCTGCCACCTCGAATATCAAAGAAGCCCTGTGCGGCGTATTTATGTCGGATACATCTCTTTTTCGCGGCAGAGGCGCCGCATCTTTCCGAGCGTCATCGACGCGCAGGCTGCACTGGTCGCAAAGGGCTGGAACCCCGACAAGTTCCAAATCGTCGAAGAAGATACCAAAAATCTTAAATCTCAGAAACAATGAAAACCTATCGCATCAACAAATATGCCGAGCGGCTCGCTCAAGGGACGGGCTTCGCTCCCGAATTGATCTATAATATCTCGCTTGTCCGGTTTCAGGGCCGTAACGGCCGCTGTATCGCGGCATGGACACCGGGGATGAAGCGCCCCCCCCCGGTATGTCTACAAGGCCCACACCCCGGAAGAATACGACAAGGCTATGGAGCGTATCCGGCAGGAGGCCGAGCGCTTCCGCCGCCATGACGAGGCGCAGGAAAAGGCTGCTGCAGCTTTCCGCGAATCGCTCCGTGTCGGCGACATCCTCTACTCGTCGTGGGGCTGGGAGCAGACCAATATCGACTTCTATCAGGTCATAGCGATCCGCGGCAGCGCGGTAGACCTGCGGCAGCTCGACCAGCGAACTACCGAAGACGGCTATATGTGCGGAACGACCGTCCCGCTGCCCGATGTTTTCAAGGGCAAGACCCATACGCACCGCCAGCAAGGGTGTAAATCAAGTAGTTATAAGATTTACGCCCAATTTTGCACCCAAAAATCAAGAAACTATAATATCTTTCTTGATTCTTCTTTTAGGATCTTCCTCCCCCAACAGATCGCTATTTTATCGTACAAATAAAGTAGCTCTCCATCCATTTTGGGTAGCAGAATTAACTTCCATGTAAGACGAAATCTTTTTGCAATATAAAAAAATTCTTACATTTGCTTCAGTAAACCACAAAACTAAACAGTCATAACAAACGAATTCGGCTCATTGAGCATTGAAAACGGGAACGTGACCATCGAGCTTTCATCAGATGGAACGGTCTGGATGACGCAATCGCAAATTGCGCGACTGTTCGGAGTTTTGTGTCAGCCATCAACAGCAATATTCGTTCAATCTACAAGACGAAGCAAATGAGCGAGTATTGTACCCATCGTTTTACCGAATGTGGAGATTTCTACAATTTGGCAATGATTGCCGCTCTATCGTTTCGGGTGTGCACCATGGAATCCGAAGCCTTTCGAAAATGGCTGCTTTACCGTCCACAGCGCAAGATGATTGTCGTGCAAGTCGATGCAGACAATCGACAAAAGGTAAGTTAATTCTTCACACAACCGTTAACAAAAAGAGCAAGTCCATCTTCTTGGAATTGTTCTTTTTGTTACAGTCGATGGCCTTGAATGCGATACACGCTCTCTTATCCGATTTGCAGGGTGAAAGTAACCCGCCGGTCGGTATTGCCTGTCAGACGCAGCGATCCGCCGTGGAGCTGCATGATCTGCCGCGAAAGGCTCAACCCGATGCCCGAGCCGTCGGGCTTGGTCGTGTAGAAGGGGGTAAAGATATTTTCGGCGACCTCGGCCGGGATCGCTCCCCCGTTGTTGTTGAACTCGATGATAACAGTCTACGCCGAGGCTGAACGCAAGCGAGCCGACGAACAATCCTCTACCGGACGCAAGCACCTTGCGAAAATCCTGTCCCTCGACGCAAAGCCATGATCGTTACCAGATTGAGAAATGACGAGAGTAACCCGATGACCGACTACTTTTCCAGCAAAAGCGTGAGCACTGTGATTGGGGGATTCTCCTACCACACGCGCGACCTATTCTCCGAGATACGCATATGCTGCCAATATGCCAGAAACGGCCTATTTAAGTGAGATCAACGATGAGTACGAATATCGCGGGAATCTCGGTAAACCGCGGCTAGTACCTTGGAGAGAGCAGTTACAGAGGGTGAATCATTCAGAAAGTTCCTATTTATGATCGCGAACAGACTTTGGGATTACGACAGCACCGCAGGCAACAAGACAAATATCTGCTTCAAAGCGCACGCCACCGAAACCGAGGACGAGTAAATTGTTATCAAGGGAGAGTTTATTGTCGTGATTTACTTGGGGAAGTCCATCATCCTATTCGGTGATACCTGTCCGATAAAGATGTGCTTGCTGCACTCGTAAGTCGTCTCAAATTATATAACATAAATTTGCCTTATTTTCATTTTATCCTTATTCAACAATGTCTCCCCAACCAACCGGAATAATATTTTCTTTTCTCATCCAAATCAAGGCTTTCATTACGCGATCCCGATATTTATACTTATGAGGATCCCAAGCTAAAAAATCTGCCTTCAATAATTCATCTGTGATCTCCTGTTGTCGAATAATTCGATTATTCCATACGGCATAAAGCGTTGCAACAATCTCACATTGCTCCATTGTTGCTTTATGGAATTTGAATAGGAAGGTATCAATCATGTCGCATTCGGTCGGAAAATTCTTGCGAAACAGATCGTCAAGCTCCTCCGCAGACGACAAGGGGATATATTGCACAGCTTTGTTGTCGGTATGCTGTTGAGAGATATCATAAAAATGATATTGCTGCAACATCGTCTCGACTCTTTTGAGCAGGATTCCATCGTATGGACCTGCGGTTTGTCGTATGTAATTGGAGCGCAGGTTCAGCAGACATACATGCTCAACCAAATAAAGCAATTTTTGAAATTTTACTCTTCCAAAATCTTTCATGTTGCATGTATTGATGATATGTCCGGCGAGGATTGCTTTATCCATGTCGGTACAATGTTTTGAGGATCGTTGATTCTGTACGGCGTTAAAGACAAATTCCGGAGTGCGGAACTTTTCGGGTAACTCTCTGAGCGTTACATTTGCCTCATAAATGGACATCTGCTCGTCTGTTTCAGGGAATAAGTATCCCGTGGATTTCAAGAGGTCTTTAATATACGCCTCATCTGTTTGACGCTTCTTTTCCATCTTTAATATCATTTGTCCATTTCCAACAGCTGAATCTGTTGACGTAACTTCTTCATGGCCCGTGACTTTATTTGACGTGCGTTGTCGGCGGTTATTCCATGTCTTGTACAGAGCTCCTGTAAAACAGTTCCAGGCAAATACTTGGTTCCATCCTCATACATCAAGTATGTCAACAATATGTCTTTTTCCCGGTCGGATAGCATTTCGAGAGCCTGAGTTAGCAATAAATGCAGGGGTGATGATGTCGTAGACTCATCCTCCTCCGAAGAAAATTCGGGTATCGGTTCGACTGTGGTTTGTGTGTGGTCATTCCATTCTTTCAGCAAGTCGAATGCCGTGTTTCTGGCGATGCCGGAGATCCAGGTCGAAACCTTTCCTCTGATAGGATCGTAGGTTGGATGAACGTATATTTTAATCATGGTCTGCGAGAAAAGTTCCTCGACAAATTGTTCTTTATTCCGGCGGACCAATTTACTGCCAGCGTCGCAGCATAAGGACCAGATTAATTGTGCATATCGGTCATATAACACACGATATGCCGCATGTGCAAGATCATCTTTGGCGGCAATCAGTGCAAACAATTGACCGTCGCTTATATTTTTAAGGTCTGGGACATATTCTCCATCTGCAATCATGCTGCCACTCTTATAAAATATACTGAAAACCGTGACACTTTCTACAAAGATAGTATTTTGTCACGCTTTTCTGTATACTAAAATAAAAAAGCATGAGTAAAACACCAATATCAGTGAAGAATCAAAACCTCCTTTGGGCAATATCAGGAGGACGTTGTGAGTATGAGGGTTGCAATACGCCCCTATACATGGATATACTCACGAAAAAGAAGTACAACAAAGCATACATAGCGCATATTGTGGCGGATAGCCTCGACGGGCCTCGAGGAGACCCCGAACGCTCTGAAAAATTGGCCAATGAAATAAGTAACCTGATGCTGCTTTGCGATCCGCATCACACCTTAATTGACAAGGATGTTGCCAATCATCCCGAAGATCGATTGGTTGAGATGAAGCGCAAACACGAAGAACGTATCGCCCGTATTACAGCTATAGCTCCGGAAAAAGAGTCGGAGATCATCCTTTACGGTGCGAATATCGGGAAACACGCTTCACCGTTGAGCTATGCCGAGGCATGTCGGACTTTAACGCCGAACTTTTATCCGGCCAGCAGTACGGCAATTGAAATAGGATTGAAGAATTCGTCCATGACCGATTGCTCCGACGCCTATTGGAATGCAGAAGAAACCAATCTGTGTGAACAAGTGAAAGAACAGATCCTGCCACGAATGCGCAGAGGCGAAGCAAAGCATTATTCGGTGTTTGCATTGGCTCCTCAGCCACTGCTGATCAAGTTTGGCACCATGATCAATGATCTGCAAAATGTGCGGGTCTATCAGAAGCACAGAGAACCTAATACGTGGAAATGGCTTGATGATGGACCGGTCTGGCAAATTGAACTGATCGAGCCTTCACGGCGTAACGGAATCCCGGCATTAGTGATCGGATTAAGCGCTACGGTGCAAGATGAACGAATCATCAGGGTGTTGGGAGACGAAGTGGGTATATGGCGCATCACGATTCCAGACCCCAACAATGACAGTCTCAGAAATGAGGCGTCGCTCTCCCTGTTTCGGCAATGTGTCCGACGGGCCTTGGACACTATCAAAGCCCGCCATGGCCTTACGGAACTGCATGTATTTCCGGTTATGCCCGTTGCTGCCGCAGTCGAGTTTGGCCGAGTTTGGATGCCTAAAGCGGATATGCCCTTGACCATCTACGACCAGAATAAAGGACGTGAAGGCTTTTATAAAACGATTCAAATTGATTAATATGAATACAGAACAGGTAAAACAATTCGACAGCATTTTCAATGCCCTTAGCGAGTCTTTGGATATTACGGAGACTCAGTATGAAGCCGCGGTTCGCAGTTATCGGGCCGTTGGTGATTGGTTGGCAAAGGCGGACTCGGTTTTGGTCTCCTATAATCCGATCATCAGAGCCCAAGGATCATTTATGCTGGGCACGATGATTCGACCCTTGAATGAGCAGGATGATCTGGATATAGACCTTGTCTGCGAACTCACAGGAAAAGGCGCTTCGTGGACACAATATGATCTGAAGCATAAGGTGGGTAACAGGCTGAAAGATCATGAAACCTATAAAAGAATGCTTGATGAAGAGGGGCGTAGATGCTGGACCTTGAAATATGCTCAGGAGTCCAACTACCATATGGACATCCTTCCGTGTTTGGTTGCGAAAGATTATAAGACCGTGATGGAGCGCTCGTTTTCAGCTTCATTGGGGGCAATACGTGAACTGGATAATCTTGCCATTCGCATTACCGACAAGGAGAGCGCAAATTACAGGTATGATCCTTCACCCGAAAACTGGATGAAGAGTAATCCGTTTGGATATGGGATCTGGTTTATTCAACGGGCAACAGCAGGAGATCGGCAAAAAATGATGTTGCTGGCGGAATCGGTACGAGCGGTTCCGAAATATCAGTCCAACAAAACTCCATTGCAAAGGGCCGTGCAGATTCTCAAGCGACACCGGGACATCATGTTTGCCGGAGATGAAGATAAACCCGTCTCCATCATCATCACAACCCTTGCAGCAAAAGCATATCAGGGAGAAGGTTCGATTACCGAAGCCTTGCAAACGATTCTTATACATATGGATAAGTACATACTCAATGAGTTTGATCCACAAAGCGGCAAAACGATCAAGAAAGTGGAAAATCCCGTAAATCCAGAGGAAAACTTTGCTGACAAATGGATCGAACACCCTAAGCGCCAAGATAACTTCTATAAGTGGCTGGAAAAGGTCAGAAAAGATTTGTCGCTGATTCTGCAGTTGCGCGGTATGCATGTGATAGCAGAATCCATGATGCCCCGTTTTGGACGACAAGCTGTCTCTCAAGGATTTGATTCCCTGGCCGAGAAGGCAAAATCCTTAAGAGAATCCGGGACGATGAAGATGGCTGCGGGCAGCGGTATCTTGGGCTCTGCCGGTAGTGTGTCGGCCAAGGCTCACCATTTTTTCGGGAATCATGAGTAATCGGGTTATTCCATTGAGTGTCCAGTTGGGAAAGTTGAAACATTACTTTCCCAACTCTACGAATTATATGGATATCCATACGAATCGACTGATATGGAAAACTACGTTGCAACCTTCAGAGTTAAGCTTGGCTTACGAGATAAAAATCGTGTACACCTTGGGGCAAAGTCCCAAGGTGTACGTCGTATCACCCAAACCATTGGCATTGGCAGACGGTGCGCAACGTCTGCCTCATGTCTATGATCATGTCAAGCAACAGCTTTGTCTTTATTATGGTCCAGCGCGAGAATGGACCCCCGACAAGATGATTGCTGACACCATTGTCCCGTGGGCCTCGGAGTGGTTGCTTCATTATGAATTTTGGTTAGTAACAGGCATATGGCATGGCGGAGGAATACATCCCCGTTAGAAAGACTCTACCACTGACAATACCCCCCCCAGAACTTATGGATGATTGACAACGGGCAATATCTACTATAACCATTTGCGAACAGCTCTATTTTAGTTATGCCCCTCCAATAAATCGAATGAATTTGCAAACAATATTCTAACCTCGTGTGTGAATTATACGAGATTTTGAGATGATTATTATATTTTTGTGAAATGAAACAATGCGATTGATCCGGACGGCCATGATCGCATTGTTTCATCGACGGGCCGTTTCACATTTCATGTCGTCTCTCGTTTACGTGTCAGGCAAAGGCCCGGATGTCGAAGTTGGCGATGGCTTGCCGCTCCTCGGCCGTGGCGTCGCCCATGACGGCGCCCTCTCCGAAGTCCAGCTCTCCGAGCATCGCATGAACCTCCGCGTCACGGAGTTCTGCTTTGGCGGGGAGAGCCGGAAGCTGCGGACGGGCCGGTGGGGCGTCAGGAGCTTCGGGCTCCGCAAGTTCGCCGTCTTCGCCGATCGGGGGTTGCACGACAAGGGTGTTCCACCCCTGCATCGCGGACTTCTCTTCCGAAACCGGGGCAAATATAGCATCTCCGCCTGCCGGGGCGGTGCCGATGTCCGCTCCAGTCCGCTCCGATAGGATTTTGACACGAGAATTTCGGAACTCGGAACCAGGGACTTGGCATGTGGTGGCTCCGATCTGGAAGTCCCCGGTTTGGACTGTTTCTCCCGACTCTGTCCGGGAAGACCGAAAAAATGTCGTTGGAAAAGTACGAAGCCGGCACATAGCAGGCTGATTACGATTGCGAGCATATTCATCATTATAAAAGTTCTTTTGTGTTTTGCTCTTTGTGAATGCGGTTGATATCGTCTTTATACAATTCGAGATGCTGCCGCAGGATATTCTCGACATAAGAAGTTGCGGTCATATACTCCCCGCCGATTTTCTTTACGACTTCCAGAATTTTACGTTTGGTTCCGATGCTGACATAGAGTGCTGCACGCTGCCTGATCTCCATTAAGTTCATAAAGGTCTGTTCGAAATCGGGAACGGCAGTCCTCCGACGCCGGGATTTCGGCGCCTTTGCCACCGCACCGCCGGGTTTTACATGCGCAGTGCCGGCAATGCCCTGCCCGGAGGAGGCTGCTTTCGTCATGGTTTTAAGACAGGCTGCCGCCGAAGGAATCCTAATGGCAGGTGTTTCGGTTGCGACCGCAGGCTGGAGAAGGGATGAGGTTGTCATGGCGGCTTGCCGTAAGGAAAAAGCCGGAAGCCTCCGAATAAAAATTGATGCGAAAAGCAGTGCCGTGAGGGTCGGAATACCGAACAGGTGCGGCTCGGAAAAAAGATCGTAATACATGATTCGAAAGTTTTTGGATTGTTAAACGATATTTTTGGGATTGCGTTTTTTGTAAATGCGGTTTATCTCCTCGCGGAAAACTTCGATATGATGCCGCAGGATATTGTCTATATAGGCTGTTGCGGTCAGACGCTCCCCGCCGATTCTTTTGAATATTTCCAGAAGTTTGCGCTTGGTTGCCGTACCGACATACAGCGAGGCCCTGTTGTCAAAGTTTGCCGGAGCGAGAAAAGTCCGTTCGTAATCGGGTGCGGGGATCATTCGCCGATGCCGGGATTCAGACCCGTCGTCCGAGGATGGCGATTGTTCTTCTGCATCCGGGGTCTCCCGGGGCGCATCGTGAGTATCTTCCGGTTCGTCGTCGGGGATTCGCCGGACGACTTTCGAGGTAAGAGGCGCCTGCCCGGCGATCATCTGGCGCATGAGGTCTTCGTCGACTTCGATTTTCGGTTTCTTGGCCATAATTATCGTATTTTAAGGATTTCGAGGATTTCTGCCGCCAGTGCCTCGATCTGCGCTTCGCGGGCGAAGATGCGCTCCGGAGCCAGAAGTGTCGAACGACAGATACCCGAGCCGTCGGGCAGCAGTTCCTTGTTGAATTTCGAACGGTAGGGAACATGCGTCGCCATGAGCGACAATCCGAGTTTATGAATGATCGCCTCATACTGATCGTAAAGAGGAGTACGCTCCCGACGGTCGATCATCGTCCAGAAAAGATGGGCGGCCTGCAATGAGGTGTCCTTGTCCTGAACGAATCCATGCTCTATTCCCCGTGCGAACGTAAGGGAACTCTCCATGACGAGTTTGTCGGCCTTCAAAGGAATGAAGACGGCATCTAAGGAGGAAAGTATCCGGATCACGCCCCCGGCATTTACGGTTCCCGGCAGGTCGTAGAGAATTACGCGCGGCAGATAACCGTTTTGCCGGATGCGCTCCACCTCTTCGGGAGCCTCGGGAGGCATACACTTCAGCAAGGGCCACAATTTCCGACCCGTAGCCTTGAACTGGCGTACCATCATCAGCTTGTAGTAGTCGCTGTGCTCCACGACTGCCAGTTCGCGTTCGCGCTGGGCATGGATCGACCATTGCGGATAGTCGCAGTCCACGACAAGAACGTCATGCCCCAAAGTGTAATGCAGGTAGCTGGCCAGCAATACCGTGAATGTGGATTTTCCGATGCCGCCTTTCTGATTGCAGATTGAAATGTTTACAGGTTCCATCATTTGAATATGTTAAGAATTATTTATATGGGTAATGTTTTCTATTGATGTCTGTTTCGATAAACTATCGTACATATATGGGTTTATTTATATATTTATTTTTTTAATTCTGCTCTTCTCCGCTTCCTTATCGAATCGTCTGTTTGATTGAGTAGCGAACCCGATAAATATCGACTTAATCATCCGTTTGTTTATCCGAATAATTCTTTCTGCCGCAATATACATCTTCATTTTCCAACCCGGCTCCGATGTCCGCTCCAGTCCGCTCCAGTCCGCACCGATGGATTTTTTTTGCCCCGAAACGGTTGTAATATTGCACCGGGAACAGACCCGACCCCGGAAGCCGTAATGGAGGATTTTCGAAATTTCGGTCAGAGATTCTCCGGCGCGGATTTTTCGCCTCACTTGAGGCGAGCGAGCTGTACCTTTGTATGCCGAAAAGTTTTTCGGCATACGAAAGGTGCTCGC
>ERZ1504446.139-NODE-139-length-34791-cov-7.577700_pt1 | contig 34791 bp, 30 predicted proteins | sample MGYA00571828_ERZ1504446 | MGnify/ENA primary metagenome ERZ1504446 (study PRJEB39906, sample SAMEA3182066) | gut metagenome | biome: human; feature: gut; material: Stool; isolation source: human stools | place: Canada | collected 2013-03-05 ... | reverse complement strand
TAACTGCGCCGTCCTTTACGATCACGGCGCCCACCATGGGATTGGGCGCCGTCCAGCCCTGTCCCCGCTCCGCCAGCGCCAAGGCCAGACGCATAGATTCCGCATCGTTCATACTGTTACCTCCCAAAAGAAAAAGCCCTGAACAAATCGTTCAGGGCAAGGCAGAAAGACACACGTGAGGCTGTCGATAAAGTGGTAAATTCTCCGCAACGGTAAGGAAGGGTGTGCGCGGGAAACCCAAGAGGGGTGTCCCGTGCCATTAAAATCCTAAGTTTTCAGAACTTTTATAAAGTTCTGAAAACTTGCTCAGCGGGGAGAAAAGACTTTTTTGACACGCTGACACAAGTATCCTTGTGTAAAAGCAAAGCTCCGGAATGTAAACACATCCCAGAGCAACTTCCACAGACGCAAAGCAGTCCCCTGCGTTGCGTTGTCATCTTCTTTCATCCAGACTGTACTGTCGGCTTCGGAGTTTCACCGAATCATGCCTTGCGGCTCGTGGGCTGTACCACCGGTAGGGAATCACACCCTGCCCTGAAGATTTTCTATTCAATTACGGTGAAAGTATAGCACGGCGGCAAGTGGATTGCAAGGTCATTTTGCAAACCGGGACAAAACCGGGACGGTCAGGCTTTCGGGACGGAAGATCAAATATATGCTCTTCGCACTGCGGCTTCGGCTGTAGGACATGCAGAGAAGCATCGGAAGCACTGGCTTTTTACATGACCCTGTGGTATCATTTCTCATAGAAAGCCGAGAGGCGCAGACAAGAAAAACAGCATCTATTTCACATGCGAGTCTGAGCAGCTCCAGCAAAAACAAGCTGTCTGCGTTTTTTGAAAGGCCACCGTGTGTCTCGGCAGCGGTGAAAACACAATGCACGTTCTCTGAATGAGGTGACCGGATATGGCAAAGAAAATGACGCGGGCTGCGCTGTTTTTCATGATCGGGACGGTCATTTTGACCGCTTTCTACAAAAAGACCGCTTACGGGCCGGCGCTTTCACTTGCCATTACCTTCGGAACGGTTTCCTACCATCTCGTCATGCGGCTGCTGGTGGGATGCGCATTTCAGGCAGTGATGCAGAATCGTGCGGATCTCTACAAGCGGTGGTACCGGGTCGGCAGGCGGGAAATGGCGGTCTATGAAGCGCTGAAGGTAAAGCGGTGGAAGCGCAGAATGCCCACCTATGACAACGCGCTGTTTGATCCGCGTCTGCATACATGGGACGAGGTCGCCCAGGCCATGTGCCAGGCGGAGCTGGTCCATGAAACGATCGCGCTGCTCAGCTTTCTGCCCATTGCGGCGGGACTCCGGTTTGGCGCATACCCGGTATTCATCGTGACCTCCGTTTTGTCCGCCGGGTATGACCTGCTGTTTGTGATGATGCAGCGGTATAACCGTCAGCGGATCATGGCGCTGCTGGAGCGCAAGCGCACATCGTCCGCCTGCGCCAGATGAATCCGTGGCCGATCAGTAAAGGGCCGACGGTGTATCCCTTCTTGGGTTATCTCCGCGCTAAGAGCCGCCTTGCGGCGGTTGCGCTCCGAAACGCGCCTGCGGGCGCAGTCCCGCGCACACCCTTCACCCGCAAGGGGTATGCAGCATCCGTAAAGCGGCATAGCCGCTAACGGCTGCCCTACCTTACCGTCGCGGAGAATTCACCACTTTATCGACAGTTTCGTTCCTGTCTTGTCTTGTTTCATTCTGCTGAAAAAATGATTTTTTTCGACTTGAAAACAGCCAAAACCCGCCGGAATAACCGCGGCCGGATTCTGGCGGGCGTCCCTCGGTGGGACAGGAACTGAGAACGATATGAAGCTAAATCGCAAAGGTTTTACATTGATGGAGATGCTGATCGTCATCGCGATCGTTGCCGTGCTGATCTCCGTCGCGGTCCCGGTGCTTTCCTCGCAGTTGGAAAGGAGCCGGGAGACGGTGGATCTGGCCAACGTGCGCTCCGCCTATGCACAGGTCTCCACGGAGGCCCTGCTTGGAAATACCGGCGTCCCCGTCACGGTCAATCTGAAGCAGAAGCAGGCCGGGTGGCAGTCGGCGAACCCCGTGAACATCGGCGGCATCGTCCATTCCAAAAGCGTCGGTGACACGGATAACTGGCAGGGTGATGCCGCGCCGGACGGGACCTGCAAGGTCACCTATGATGAGACCCACGGTGTGGTGCTCATATGGAGCGGAACGGCAGCGCCGGGCAATCCCAGCTATCCGTTCGACACCAAGCACACGGAGTTTTTTGGTGAGGTCCTATATAAAACCGAATTCTGGACAAGGGGGGATATGAACAATAACCCAAATTTTGAGTTCGACTCCCGCTGTCCGGACTCAATCTACATCCCGCAGATCAAAAAAGCACTCGAAGAAAGCACGAGCAACAGCCTTCTGCAGCAGAAGGATTGCACCTGGGCTTTTTTAGGGGACGGGCATGAAGGACAGGAGGCGGACCGCTATCTTTTCTGGACCTCTCTTGACACGAGTAAGGTCGGCCCCGGAGCGAAAATCCCCGTGCTCATCTAGACCGGTGACGGGAAATACTATGTCTCCGAAACTACAACCGGAGGGCGAACAGACGGCAAGGGGATAAAGTATGTCGCGGTGTCGGGTCATCTCTACAAAAATGAGGAGTATGAAGATATTCTGAAGGCCGGCAAGGAATACTTCACCTTGAAAGAAGCCTACGATGCCTATGTAGAGGCTCTGGCGGATCCCAAATATGACGCAGTTCGTGACACACAGGCTTCTGCGCCGTAAGTGGTACCACGGCTTCAGCCCTTGCATCCCAGTCAAATCAAGATATAAAAGCACTTGCGCATAGAGGCAGGTGCTTTTATGGAATCGTCAGGTTTCCCTGTCATTCAACCATTCGCTTGCCTTTTCCTGATTTTCCCTGCTTCTATTATGTACCGTACATCGATGTACGGTACAAGAATTTTTTCGTTTCAAGGGAAATTTTTTTCAAAATGTAGGAAATAGGCGTTTCCTGTTGGTTAAATCGCCAAAACTCTCCTTCGCTCTCTCCTGCGGCCGCTGCCGCCCGGGTCTGACCGGCATTTTCCGCCGCTATCCCCTGTTTTCCGGACGATCCCGCTAAAAAATGCCCAGGAACGTTACGTTCCTGGGCTTTGTCTATGTAGGCTTTTACGCTGATTTAAAAGGTGATGACCTCTTTGTCCGTTTCAAACTGGGCAGGCTCACCGTTTTTGATGCTGCGGATGGTATCCAGCATCTGATTGTTGTGCTCCTCCGCCTTGGGGTCGTTGTTCCAGGTGTTCTCGTACTTGAAGATCACATGGGAGATGGAACGGCCCTTCTTATGCTTGCGGAAGGAGACCTTCAGGTTCGTATACTGGTTGATAAAGCCCAGATTGACCTCGATGACGTTACGCACAAAGTCACCGGCGCTCTTGTACTTATCGTTGCAGTCGAAGAAATCCCGCAGGTAGTCGATGGCCAGCACGATCTCGTCCGGGTCGGTGGAGATATCCGGGAAGGCCGGGGTGTTCTCCCCCTTGATGATGATATTCACCCAGCTGGTCAGCAGCTCAAAGAGGCGGATGGAATAGTTGGTAGGCAGCTTGATGATGCTGTCATAGGAATAAAGGGTGAACATTTCGCTCAGGCCGATGAGGTACGGCTTCAGCTCGTCGCTGAGGCGGTAGGTCAAAGTGCCGTCCTTGTACTCCACGCTGCTGAGCCAGTGGAGGATCTTGTAGTTGGGCTTGCCCTTCTTATCAGGTACTTCCTTGTCCCGGATGAAGATGACCCGCTGCATGAGGCTGATGTTGATGTCCTGCATGGAGCGGTAGACATTGGTCTTAGGCACCTCCAGAAATTCCGCCAGCTGCGAGACATTGACCTTGTAGGTCCGCAGGTCCTTGTCCCCCTTCATGATCTGGGAGACTGCCAGACGGATCAGCTTGGATTCCATCAGCGTCAGATCGGACTGCTTGCTCCGCAGCAGCTCGTTGGCCTGCACGATATTGAAGTCCTTGCTGTAACGGATGGCAATGCCGTTTTCCCCGGGCAGATTGTCCTCCGGCGTTTCCTGGATCAGCGTATAATTGTCACGCTCCTCAGCGTCTGCATTTACATCCGGGATCTGAATCTGTTTTTCTTCCATGTTCTTCTCCTCTGTGCGGCTTTCTGCAAATTCATTAATTATCATATTCTATTTACGAAAAAGAGTCAACCCAATTTTTCGAAGTTTATGTTTTTTCCTTCCTGCCCCTTCGACCAGCCTGCTGCCTGCCCAAGCTGCCGTCCTGCCCTGCCCTGCCGCGGCAGCCCTTCTGCTATTCACGAGGTTTTGATCTCTCTCCGGTCTCAAGGGCAGCGCAATGTACGAGGTTTTGATCTCCTCTTGGGGATTTACGAGGTTTTGATCTCTCCTATCTCCCGCCGAGGGGCATTTACGAGGCCAATGTCACTCCGGCAGCCTATTTACGAGGTTTTGATCTCGTTCATTGTGCTATTTTCAGCATGATCGTTCGGAATTTCTGTTTATCGGTAAACCCTGTAAAGCATTATTACTTTTCACTGCTTTTTGTAAATTTCAACCCCTCTTATGCGGAGCAGTCCCGTTTTTCCTGCCTCTTTTCCGTCAAAAATCAACGTTTTTCGTAGAAACCGCCCAAACTGATTCCCAACATCTTGTTGCTTTTTTATGAAAGTGAATCACATTTGGTGTCCGTCTCCGGCCTCTCCAGTGTCCCCCCATTTACGAGGTTTTGATCTCGTTTTGGGGATTCCGCACGTCGGTGAGAGATACAAACCTCGTGAATCAGATCTCTGCACCCTGCCAGCAGAGAGATCAAAACCTCGTGCATAAAGCCTCCGGATCTTGTGGTGCTGAAGATCAAAACCTCGTATATAGCAGCCCGTCTGAGTGTCGGAGGCGAGATCAAAACCTTGTATATACATTATATATATAGTATATATATTGTCTTTCCTGAGATCAAAACCTCGTAAATCAAGTCTCCCTGGGAGAAAATGCGAGATCAAAACCTCTTAAATCATGCCAGAAACGGCAATTGGAGAGATCAAAACCTCGTGAATGATGCAGCCTTCCATAAGCAGAATCGGCTCATAGGCGGCTCAAAAGAATCAAAACCTCGTATATACGCGGGCACCGCCCATTTTTTCATGGTTAAAATGTTCTTAAATTAAAAACTTTTCGAGAAATCGCCTGTGGATCTCCTAAATTTTGTTCCCGGTTTTTTCGTCATTTTTTGAGAGCAAAATAGAGACATTGGCCTCGTAAATCAGCTGATTCCGGTACGAAAAGAGAGATCAAAACCTCGTATCAAAAGATACATCCCTCGTACTTCAGAGATAAACCCCTCGTCTATATACGATACAAACCTCGCAGAAACGAGATACAAACCTCGTACCGGGAGGGGCGATACTTATTAAATAAAAATAATAAAATAGAAAAAGTTCTATAAAAGTAGGAAAAACCGACTGAGGTCCCCTACGGGGACTCAGTCGATTCTGCTTTTCGAAGAAAAAGCTTTCTGATCTTTACAGGAAAGTACGATCCTCCGGCTTTCAGTCAGGAAAATGACTCCATTTCCTTCGATCACGGCGGAGAATCAGACTCTCCGGAGCAAGAAGCAGGGAAAGCAGCGCTTCAATTACGCCTTCTATACGGTGCCCACCCGGATTTCCGAGCCTAAAATCTTCAGAACCAGCTATTCTGCCGACACAAACGTGCTGGAACAGGAAAATGCATGGGAGCGCTGACCGAAAAATGGCTTACAGGCAAAAGAACGCAGAGCCAAGATAACGATACTGCCTTGCTCTTTTAGAGTCTCTCGGTTGTTTTACCCTCTTTTTGGCGACATTTGAGTCATGGGTCCGCAGAAAATCTGTAAAACCCGGTTTAGAACGGTGACAGATCGGTTAAGCTGATGATAGGACCTGTTCTTTGGCTGCGGAGCATTCGGGAGCGATTTGAATTCCACTATGCGAGAATAAGTTTACATAAAACTTGGCGCAGAAGCAAACGGACCCCTGGACCGGCAGAAAATTATGCCAAGTTCGTCTTTGTGTTCCAAAAGGGTCTAAAGCCTTGCGACTTCAAGGGCTCAAGAAAGCAAGGGACACAAAAAATTTGAGCAAATGATAGGGTACTCAATAAGTAAACGATTACGTTATAGAATTCAGCCAATGTCTCATACTCATAAGAGGTCTTACAAGAAGAATTTCCTTGCGTACAATTGAGACGGCGCTGCCTGAAACGGCAAACCCAAATGAGACGGTCCCTGTAAATAAAGGCCATTGCCTGCGGCCTCCCCCCTTCCCGCAAGGAATGACAGTCGAATGACTGGCTTGCGCTTCCACAAAAGCGGCTGATCGACAAAAAGCAAATATCATGTCGAAAAAGAAAGCTTCCGAGCCAAACCAATTCTTGTTTCCGATGGTTTGGCTCCTATAATATGCGCAAGATATCTCAAAAATCAATTCCCAATTCCCTTTTGTGTTCCTGTGATCTCCTGAGCCCTTGAAGGTACAAGGCTTTGGAACCTTTTGAAAAACAAAGTCGAACTGAGACAAAATAAATACTGAACGGAGAAAATGCAGCCCGCTCATTCTCGCAGCTGCTGCGATCTTCCCCTCGTATTTCCATGGAGGTATAAAGGCGCGGGAAAGCAACGTGAAGATGGAAAAGAAACCCGAAGGAGCGCCCAGATCAGGCACCCCTTCAGGATATTCGAATTCCCTGTTCAGTTTACAGCAGCCCCCGCAGATCCAGATAATCCAGCACAAAACTGGTGCGGACAGCGCCAATACTCGCATTCAACCGATGGGCCAGCTCCAGCATGGCCTCCTGAGTCCCCGGCAGCAGATATACGTTCATCCGATTGGAGCTGAGATTGACGGCGTGATTTTTGGTCAGCGTGTAGATCTCAGCCATTTCGTGCAGCTCATAGTCCGCAGGCAGGTCTGCCAGCGTTTCTTCCATGATCACCGTCAGCATTTTCGGGACGGAATACCGGTTTTCCGCAGCCAACTGCTGCAACCGGTCCATCAGACCGATATTTACCCGCATTTTTACGGGAACACGCTGCTCCGGGCCTTTTGGACGGGCCATTACTGTCCGTTCCGCAGGAGATCGGCCAGCTCCGCGGCCTCCTTGGCCAGCTTATCCAGACTTTCGACAATGGAACCGTCCCCATCGGCAGCGTCCATTTTCCGCAGAGAATTCAGCCGCCGCTTGCTGGAGGTGATTTTAGAGAGGTCAAACGTGACCTTCTCATACTTTCGGATCAGCGTGGCCTTTTGGGTGCGGACCGCCACATCTCCGGCAGGCTTGGCGGGAACCGGCGGAATAATGGCTTCTTCCAGCCGGGCCAGCTCTGCTTCCCGGCCGTTGGTCATGCGGGCGGCCTGAGCGGCCCGATCCGTGATCCGGGTGACATAGGTATGCTCCAGAGCCTTGTCCCCATTGGACATCTGAATGGCCTTATTGATGGCATTTACATAGAGAACCTGCTCGCTGGGTTCCAGCGGGCAGAGCGACAGGGCCTGTGCGTGAGAAATGGTGCCATTTTGGAAGAATTCCTTCACATCGTCGATCAAGGACTTGTCAAACTGGGTGTAACGCTGGACCGTGGAGTCCGTCATCTGGGTACGGGACTTGAAATATGCCTCGGCAGCCCGGCGATCTACCTGAAATTTCGCCTGCAAATTGTCCAAATACCGGGAAATGCAGGCCTGAATGGTCTTTGCATCACCGGAAAGGCCGCGAACCATGATATTTGCCTCGTCCAGAATGATGAGTTCGGACAGCTCGTCCAGTCCGGTGTAAGTCTGGGCCTGCACCCGATCCCATTTATGAGCCTTCTGGCCGGTGGGATCGCTTTCCTGCTCACGTTTTTGCAGCAAACGCAGGGCTTTGACCCGGCGTTCACCGGAAAGCAGCATAAATGTGCCGTCCTCCCGCTGACTGACCACGATGTTGTGCAGCAGGCCGTTGCGCTCGATAGCGTCCGCTAGCTGCTGGATGCTCTCGTCATCATCGTTGCAGGACCAGAGGTTATGGGGGTTAAATTCAATGTTTCGCAGGAGGATCCGGGTCAATTCCGTGCCTTCGTTCTGGAAGGACATGGCGATCTCCGTTTTTGCCAGGTGGTTTTTGGTAGATAATTCCTGGGAACCCTGGGGAATTTGGCTTTTCAGCTTATCAAGCTTACCCATTATTCGTCAGCCTCCTTTTTTGCCAGACGCTGTTTGATCTCGTTCCAGAGCTGCATGTAGTCCACGGAGGGATTGGATTTTTTGGCGTAGCGCACCACCGGTACGGCAGCAATGGTGCTCTCCGGCACAGCGCTGCCCTTACGGATGCCGGTTTTGAAGAGAACAGAAGCGTATTCCGGGTTTTCCTCGAACATCTGGCGTACCAGATTGACGGCAGCCGTCCGCTCCACCTGGGTCAAAACCACGCCTAAAATGTCGATTTTGACATCTTCCCGAGTTTCCAGATCCAAAATCATGGCCAACGTGGTCTCAAAACCCTCCAAAGAGAAGTTGTCGCACCGGACAGGGATCAAAACCTCGTCGGCGCAGAACAGGGCGCTCATGGTGAGGTTGTCCCGGGCGGGAGGGGTGTCAATGACGATGTAATCATAATCATCGTTGATATTGGCCAAGCAATGGATCAGGAAGGTGTAGTTCTTCATTTTATACTCGTCCGCCAGCAGATCCAGTTGGTGAACGGCCCGGGGCGTCTGGGCGGTGCTGGGGATGATATGAACGCTCTCCACGTTGGTGGGGTGGATGTAGGGAGCCAGATCCATGCCGCCCAGATCGAAGTTCATGAACATATTGACCAGACCGTGACCCTTGTAGAAGTTCTCGGCCTTCTTGTGCTGGGTCAGCATGTAGGTAGTGTTGGCCTGCTGGTCCATATCCACCACCAGGACCCGTTTTCCCTCGGCGGCCATCAGAGCCGCCAGATTGACTACTGTAGTTGTTTTGCCGGTACCGCCCTTTTCGATGGCGGTTGTCAGGATCAGAGACATAAAACCCCTCCGTTTTGCGTGTTTCGGGAGATTTACCCCCGGTTTTGCGGTATTTTTTACGTTCTCATTATAGCTTGCTTTTCATATAACTGTCAATATAAAGCAGTACATTTCTCGGACTTTTTCCAAAAGAAACTCAAATGACACGGACCCTGTAAATGAACTGACAGCAGAACAAACCCACTTGACACGGACCCTATAAATGACAGTCAAGAGCGATGAACCCAAATGAGACGGTCCCTGTAAATCCGCCTGATCCCGCAGCGGAGTGGGGGACAACCTCATCATACCACCTGCCGCCCGGTATTTTTTGTCGGAGACTGACAGCTGAGGACTCAAAGGGGGGGGGAGGTCTCAGAACAATGCGTTAAAAAATTAACAAGCAAAGGTAAGGTCGATTCCGCTGCCCCGCACACGCCTGTTTCCCCTCGGAAACAAATCATGGAAACCGCAGTCACTTTGTTGTATACTATACAGAAAACCAGCAGGGAAGGAGGGGAGCGCCATGCTTACCGAACAGCTAACCGCCGACGCGGCAGCGCTGCATCAGGCGATTTTGGACCACGGCGGCGAGGTCTCCCCGTTCTTCTGCGGAAAAGAACTGGGCTGGGAGCACCGCCGCATCGCCCGGGCCATGGAGGAGCTGGTGGCCGCTGGGATCATAGACCCCGCAGCCGCCATCCTGCCGAAGCCCCTGAAACAGCGGAAAACGTACACATTCCCGGAAATTCAGGCCATTTTGGCGGACTTTCCGGCCTTTGCCCGGGCCGTACACGCCGTGGAACACGCCGCAGGCCGCCGCCTGCCCACGGCGGATCTCAGCGCCCTGACGGAGCTGTTCGACTTTCATGGCCTGTCTCCGGAGGCGCTGGAGCTGCTGACAGCCCAGTGCTGCGACGAAGCCATCCTCCGGGGCGAGGAGCGCCCCACGGCCCGCCGCATCGAAAAGCTGGGGCTGGAATGGGCCCGTCTGGGCGTGCGCTCCCGGGCGGACGCCGTGGCCGCGATCCGTCGGATGGCCCGGCGGGAACAGACGGTGGCGGAGGTCCGCCGTCGGCTGCGCCTGGACCCGGACGCGCGAATTTCGTCGGATGACGCCTACATCGCCGCGTGGCTGGACTGGGGCTTCTCCCCGGCGCTCATCGAGCTGGCCTTCGACCGCACCGTGCTGAACTGCGGCCGCCTGAACTGGAAATATTGTCACGGAATTCTGGAAAGCTGGCGGAAAAACGGCCTGTTCACCGTGGCGGATGTTCTGGAAAAGGACGCGCCGCCCCAAAAGCCGGAAACCGCGCCGGAACCGGACGATCCCTGGCGCTACATCCCCTGATCCCCCGCGAAAACCGTCATATTCGGACAGAACTTGGTAAGTTCTGTCCGTTTTTTTGTCGATAAAGCGGCAAACTTTACGTGACGGTAAGGAAGGGTGTGCGCGGGAAACCCAAGAAGGGTGTCCTGCGCCATTAAAATCCTTAGTTTTCAGAACTCTATAAAGTTCTGAAAACTTGCTCAGCGGGGCGAAAAGACTTTTTCGACACGCTGAGTTCTGTCCGTTTTTTTGTCCTCCCCCGCAAACCACTATATAAAAAAGAATGCCCCCGCCTCAGTTGCACAGACCTCCTCAATGTTACAACCGTGTAACAAATCGGTGTAACCACTTGCATTTCAAAAAGTCGAATGTTATCTTAGCATTACAAAACAATGTGATCGAAACTTACCCCCGGTTCAGATATTGGGTAGGCTAGCCACGATATGTAAATCGGGGCGGTTAAGAAAACTTTGTTTTGTAAAACAAACTCCCAAACGGGAGAAATTCAAAAGGAGGAAATCCCATGAAGAAGTTCCTTTCTCTGGTACTGGCTCTGGTGATGACCATGTCTCTGGTCACCGTCAGCGCTGGTGCCAAGGACTTCACGGACAGCAGCAAGATCAACTACGCTGAAGCTGTTGACGTGCTGTCCGAGGCAAAGGTCATCGACGGCTATGCCGACGGTGCCTTCAATCCCAGCAACACCCTGACCCGTGGCGCTGCTGCCAAGATCATCTGCAACCTGATCCTTGGCCCCACCGCCGCATCCGCTCTGGTGGCTGACGCCGCTCCCTACAAGGACGTTGCTGCCAACCATCCCTTCGCTGGCTACATCGCTTACTGCCAGAAGACCGGCATCATCTCCGGTTATGCTGACGGCACCTTCAAGCCCGCCAACTCCCTGACCGGCTATGCTTTCATGAAGATGCTGCTGGGCGCTCTGGGCTATGACGCCGCCAACGAGGGCTACACCGGCGCCAACTGGTCCATCAACGTCGCCAAGCAGGCCATCTCCATCGGCCTGAATGACGGCCTGAATGGCGAGTTCAACGGTGTCAAGGCTGTCAACCGTGAGGAAGCCTGCCTGTACGCTTTCAACACCCTGAACGCCACCATGGTTGAGTACACCAACCAGACCATCGTGATCGCCAACGGCACTGTTAAGACCGACAAGGTCGCGAAGGACATGGAGAACAATGCCCGTACCGAGACCATCAAGGACGACAACAAGATGCAGTTCGCCGAGAAGTACTTCACCAACCTGGAGAAGGAGCCCACTGCTGACGATTTCGGCCGTCCCGCTAACAAGTGGACCTACAAGAACACCGACATCGGCACCTATGTGGACTACAGCCTGATGGTTGCTGAGTACACCAACGGTGTTTCCGGCAAGGAAGTCTACAACAAGGTCGGCAAGACCGCCATGGACAAGTATGACGTGGCTGCTTATGTCGACGGCAACGATGCTTCCAAGACCATCCTGCCCAACGTTGCTAAGGACAACAAGGACGATCTGACCGGCACCGACACCGGCGTTCTGACTCAGGTCTTCGTGAACGATGACGAGAAGGAAGCTGTTGTTACCGAGATCAACACCTATCTGGGCATCGCTGACAGCGATTACAGCGCCAAGAAGGACGAGGCCGACTTCACCGTTTACGGCCTGAAGAAGAGCGGCAAGGTCCATGTCATGGACAAGGCCGACGACGGCAAGAGCTATGTTTCCTTCAAGGTCAGCGGCGAGGACTTCGACGTTTCCAAGGTTGAGGAAGATGACGCTTACCTGTTCACCGTGGCCGCCGGCGAGGTTCAGACCTTTGTTCCCGCTGAGACCATCAAGGGCACCGAGATCACTTCCTTCAAGAAGGGCTCCAACGTCACCGTTGGCGGCACCAAGTATGACTTCAGCAAGGCTGCTTACTATGACAACGAGGCTCTGAAGGTTTACACCGGTGAGAACAACAACGACACCATCAACCTGAAGGACACCACCTACAACGTTTATCTGGATACCTACGGCAACCTGATCGGTCTGGAAGAGGTCGACGCTGTTGATAACTATGTGTTCATCACCGGCGCTGACGAGAACTCCTCCAACCTGGCCACCAAGACCACCGATGCCAACGCCATCTTCCTGGACGGCACCTCTAAGGTCATCGAGGTCAGCAAGACCAAGGGTGACGGCATCGACAACGCTGATATCTCTCCCGTTATCAACAAGTGGTTCACCTACACTGTGGACAAGAACGGCGTCTACACCCTGAAGGACATCAATGAAACCTATGCTAAGGGCGACAAGGTCGGCCAGAGCAAGAAGCAGGCTGGCGACATTGAGATCGACAAGAAGCATGTTTCTCTGGATGGCTCCGGCATTTTCACCAAGGTCTACGGCAATGCCGACTCCATCTACCTGACCGCTTCTCTGAAGAAGGTCACCAAGGCTGCTACTGCGAACTATGTTGTGATCGCTGGCGTTGACAACGTCACCACCGGCGTCAAGAACGCCAGCATCAAGACTTGGGATGCCGCTCAGGCCAAGAAGGACGTTGACTCCAAGAACGCTACTGCAACCGACTTCTGGGCTACCGACGGTGTTTCCAATGGTGTTTACACTCTGTTCAAGGACAACGGTTATGTGATCGCTGCCGTCGTGGTGGGCGATGACGCCGCTTCCACCAAGAATCTGGTGTTCTCTCACAAGAAGGACGTCGAGCTGGAGAGCTATGACAAGACCGAGGACGAGTGGACCTGGACCCGCAAGGTCGTCAACGCCAAGGGCGAGGAGATCGTCCTCACCGAGAAGAGCGATTCTCTGTCTGAGCTGAACAAGATGGTCAAGGGCCTGTGGTATCAGGTGAAGTACGATGCCAAGGGCAACGTGATCTCTGTTGATACCGCTTCCAACGCTCTGAGTGCTGTCAAGAAGGAGTATATCACCAGCTTTGGCGATATCGAGACCGCTGTCAACGATAATGACACTGTCCTGCTGGAGATGGTCGAGACCAAGACTGTCCATAACGCTCTGGACAAGAAGCTGACCCTGAAGGGCAGCACCCTGTACGATGCGACCTCCGCTAAGCTGGGCGTTGCCGTCGACGATGACACCAACATCGTGTTCATCCAGAAGAACGACAACAAGGAGACCACCTCCTTCGAGACCGGCGTCAAGGCTCTGGAGACCGCTCTGAAGAACCTGAACGAGGTCAGCAAGGATACTTACAGCTATGAGTTCAGCGCTTACATCGAGGATGGCATCGCCACCACCGTTGTGATCCGCGACCTGACCGCTGGCGAGTATGAGGGCAGCAAGCCCGCCACCAAGGCTGATTACACCTTCGATGGCCTGACTGCTTATGTTAATGACAACGGTGCAATCAAGTTCTCCGAAGCTACCTGCGCCGCTATCAGCGGTTGGGAACTGGGTACCCCCGCTACCGTTGAGTACACCATCTCTGTGAACGGCGGCGCTGCTCGTACCTACAAGCAGACCCTCACCAGCAACGTTAAGCTGTATGCTGACGCCGCTGCTCTGGCGAAGGTTATGACCGTCCCCGGCCTGACCGTGAAGAACGGCAGCAACCTCGAGATCAACGTCGTGGTTACCTTCAAGGGTACTGGTACTGACACCAACACCTACACTGTCAGCGGCACCTGCTACATCGCCTAATCTCTGATTAGTCGATCACAGCTGCATCTGTAAGTGCAGAAAGCCCCCGGACGAAAGTCCGGGGGCTTCTTTTCTTAGCTTTTCTGGTAAAAGGCAAGCCCCCAATAGGGGACGCCCTCTTCGTTCAGCTGATAAGTGGGTTTCGAGCTGGAAATCTGGAACTGATTGCCCTTCCAGCTGACCTGCATCTGACTTACGTAGGTGGTGCTTCCCGTGTAGTAGATCATAAGGGCGTGGTCATCCCCGCCCCGGACAACCAGATAGGTCTCTGCACCGCAGAGGAAAAAGCCTGCGGGCATTTTCGGAAATGTAACGGTGGTGGGGTCGCTGTCGCCGCTTTTGCCGGTGCCTGTGTAGGAGATCATCCCGATCTCGCAGTTTCCCGCCCCCGCCAGCGCCGTTTGCAGCGCCGCCGCTTTGTCGGCGCTGCTTTTCAGCGCCGTGTCGATCTTGTCCCAGTTGTCATTGAATTCCTCCACCAGAATGCGGTCCGTCCCCGCCCAGCGGGACAGCCGGTAGTTGGGTGTCTCTTGGCTTGCCATATGCGTAATCCTATCCTTTCCTTTAACGTTATTGTTGCATAACAAAATACGAAATCAAACATATTTTCTCAGAATTGGATGTTGCATATGGATTTTTACGATTCTAACGAATCCGACAGAACCTTCTACCGTTCCCCAAAAGAAATGTTGCCTTTTGTCCCTCCGGAGCGCCCCTTGACGGCCCTCCGGAGACCTGTTATCATGACCCTGAGAACAACACCGGGAGGGGCCTATGATTTTTCAGAAATCCGCCTGCATTGAGACACTGTACACGGAGCTGCCCTTTTTAGAGCGGTTTCGCGCCGCCGGAGCCGACGGCTTCGAGTTTGTAGAATTCTGGAGCTGGACCGACAAGGACCTCACCGCCGTGAAGGCCGCCGCAGACGCTGCGGGGGTCGGCATTTCCGGCTTCAACGGCGACGCGGAGCTGTCCCTTATCGACCCTGCCCAGAAAACGGCCTACAAGGCCTTTCTGCGGCGTTCTCTGGACGCCGCTATGGAGATAGGGGCCAGGTCCGTCACGGTCCACTCCAACGGTCTGGGGGAGGGAGGAAGGGTCCTTTGCCCATACGATGACCTCAGCGACGCTGTGAAGCTCTGCACCATGTTCGACACGCTGAAAATCGCGGCGGAATGGGCGGAAAACTGCGGCGTCCGGATCAATCTGGAGCCGCTGAACGTCACCACGGACCATCCCGGCAATTTCCTCCGCCATACCCGCACAGCGGCGGAGCTGACCCGGCTCATTGGCTCCCCGTACTTGAAGGTGCTGTACGATGTGTACCACATGCAGCTCAACGAGGGCAGCCTGTGCGACCATATCCGCGCCTACGCCGACCAGTTCGGCCACATCCATGTGGCGGACGCGCCGGGCCGTCACGAGCCGGGCACCGGGGAGATCCGCTACCCGGCGGTGTTCGCCGCCTTGGAGCAGGCGGGCTACCGGGGGCTCATTGGCTACGAGCTGTTCCCCAAAACCGACACGAAAACCGCCGTCCGGGCCATCATGGCGGACTGACCGCCGATCACAGAAGGAGAGGACCTTATGTCAGATTACAGCGCCTTTTTCTTAATGAAGCCGGAGGATGTGAAGCGGTACGCCGTGGAAGTGCTCCATTTTTTCCAGCCGGAGGAGGAAACCGATTGCGTTGAGATCGGTGACGGCAACATCAACTATGTTTTTCAGGTCCGGTCTCGGAAGGACGGCCGCTCCGTCATCGTGAAGCAGGCGGACAAGCTGCTGCGCTCCTCCGGTCGTCCGCTGGATCTCTACCGCAACAAGATCGAGGCGGAGACCCTGATGCTGGAGGCCCGGCTGGCTCCCAAATTCATCCCGGAGGTCTATCATTACGATGAGACCATGGCCGCCCTCTCTATGGAGGACATTTCCGCCTACAAAAATCTCCGCAAGGAGCTGGCGGCGGGCCGGGTCTACGACCATCTCAGCGAAAATCTCTCCGATTTTCTGGCCCAGTCCTTGCTGCCCACCACGGATCTGGTGATGGACCGGCAGGAAAAGAAGAAGCAGGTCAAGTTCTTCACCAACCCGGAGCTGTGCGACATCACGGAGGATCTGGTGCTCACGGAGCCGTATCTGGCCCAGCCCATGAACCCCCGGAACAAGAATATCGTCACCCCCGGCAACGAGGATTTCGTGCGGGCGCGTCTCTATGAGGACGAGGCCCTCCATGGGGAAGTCGCCGCCCTGCGGAACGGCTTCATGAACAACGCCCAGGCGCTGATCCACGGCGACCTCCATTCCGGCTCTATTTTTGCCAATGAGCAGGGTATCAAGGTCATCGACCCGGAGTTCGCCTTCTACGGCCCCATGGGCTACGACATCGGCAATGTCATCGGCAACCTGTTTTTCGCGTGGGCCAACAAGGCCTATACCGGCGGCAGCGCCGAAACGCAGACCGCTTTGGAGCAAACCATCCGGGAGACCTGTGACAAAACGGCGGAAAAGCTGGCGGCGGAATATGACAAGCTGGTAAAATTCCCTCTGTACCGCGCTCCCGCCTTCCGCAAAGCGTATCTGGACGGCGTCATGGCAGATGCCTACGGCTATGCCGGGACGGAGATCATCCGCCGGGTGGTGGGGGATTCCAAGGTGATGGAGGTCACCTCCGTCACGGATCCGGCCCAGCGGCTCCCCATGGAGCGCGCCCTCATCAAGCTGGGCATCTATCTCATTAAAAACCGCGCCTGCGGCCTTACCGGGGCCGCTGTGACGGAGAAATTCCGTGAAATTTTGTCGGAGGGGAGGGAATCCTATGGTCAGAATGGATGAAAACATGCCGTTTCTGCTGCAATATGAACATGTGGCATGGTATGACAACGGCAAGGTCCGCATTTTAGACCGGCGGGTCTATCCCACAGAGGTCCGGTTCGTGGAGTGCGTCACCTATCAGGAGGTGGTGCAGGCCATCGCGGACATGGTGACCCAGAGCGCGGGGCCGTACACCGCCGTTGGCATGGGCATGGCCTTGGCCGCGTGGCAGGTCCGGGACAAGGGCGCGGCGGAGCAGGACGCTTTCTTACAGCAGGCGGCTTACGATCTGGCCCACGCCCGCCCCACCACCGCCAACCGCTACGGCCAGATCACCTATCGCTGCGCGGAGGTGGCCAAGGAGGCGCTGGCGGCAGGGAAGGACCCCATTCAGGCCATCGTGGAGAACACGGTGGAGTCCCTGAACCGCCGGTATTCCACCATGCAGATCGTGGGCGACCATCTGGCAGAGCTGATCCCGCAGGGGGGCACGATTCTGACCCAGTGCTTTGGCGAGACCATCATCGGCACCGTGATCCGGGCCGCCCGCTGTCAGAACAAGGACTTCAAAGTGTTCTGCGCCGAGACCCGGCCCTATCTGCAGGGGGCGCGGCTGACCTCCGGCTGCTTCGCCCAGATGGGCTTTGATACCACGGTCATCACCGACAATATGGTGGCCTACGCCATGGAGCGGGAGGGCATCGACCTGTTCACCTCCGCGGCGGACACCATCGCCCGGGACGGCCACATCGCCAACAAGATCGGCACGTTCCAGATCGCGATTCTGGCCAAGTATTTTGGCATTCCGTATTACGTCACCGGCATCCCCGATCAGGACAAGCACAGTAAGGATGACATCGTCATCGAGATGCGGGACCCCCAGCAGGTCCTCAGCTATCGGGGCATCCCCAACACCGTGCCGGAGGTCAAGGCCATCTATCCCTCCTTCGACGTGGTGCCGCCTCACCTCATTTCCGGCGTGGTCACGGATAAAGGTGTCTATGTGCCCTATCTGCTGGATCACTATTTCGACTCTGATGTAAAGAAGTTCTATTAAGACCGGAAGGAGAGACTTGCTATGCTGATGCAGGAAGAGAGAGAACTGGTCGTTGAATACGGCAAAAAGATGAGCGCCGCCCGGTTGAGCACCGGAACCAGCGGCAACATTAGCATTTACAATGCTGAAAAAGGTCTGGTGGCTTTGAGCCCCTCCGGCATGGATTATTTTTCCACCACCCCGGAGGATGTTGTGATCCTGGATCTGGACGGCAAGGTGGTGGACGGTAAGCGGAAGCCCTCCAGCGAGTGGGCTCTGCACACAACGTTCTATAAGCATAAGCCCCATGCAAGAGCAGTTGTCCACACCCACTCCGTCTACTGCACGACGCTGGCTGTACTGGGTGAGCCCATCCGGGCGGTGCACTATGTGATCGGTGACGCAGGCGCGGCGGAAGTTCCCTGTGCCCCCTATCAGCTGTTTGGCACGGAGGCGCTGGCGGAGGCGGCTATGGAGGTCTGCGGCAAGAGCGATGGTGTTCTGCTGGGCAACCACGGCCTCGTGTGCTGCGGCAAGGATATCAAGGGTGCTTACGGCCTCGCCTGCAATCTGGAATACATCGCGGAGATCCAGTGCCGGGCCATGAGCATTGGCAAGCCCAATGTGTTGACGGAAGAGCAGATGGCTGAGGTCATGGTGAAGTTCCAGTCCTACGGTCAGCCCGGTGCGAAAAAGACCGGATATTGAGGGGAGCGTTACGATGCGGAACTTTGATTTTTACAGCCCTACCTACTTCGTGTTCGGAAAGGACCGAGAGGCGGAGACCGGCAGGTATGTCAAGCGCTTCGGCGGCAGCCGGGTGCTGGTGGTCTACGGCGGGCAGTCCGCCAAACGCTCCGGCCTGCTGGACCGGATCATGGCCTGCCTGAAGGAAGAAAACCTGTACGCCGTGGAACTGGGGGGCGTGAAGCCCAATCCCCGCAGCGGCCTTGTCTATGAGGGCATCGAGCTGTGCCGCCGGGAGAAGATCGACTTCATTCTGGCCGTGGGCGGCGGCAGCGTCATCGACACCGCTAAGGCCATTGCCATCGGTGTTCCTTATGACGGTGATTTCTGGGACTTTTTCTCCGGGAAGGTGCCGGAGCAGGCTCTGCCTGTGGGCACCGTCCTGACCATTGCCGCCTCCGGCAGCGAAGGCTCTCCGGATTCCATCATCACCAACGAGAAGACGCTGGAGAAAAACGGCGCGGAGGCCGACTGCCTCCGTCCCTGCTTCTCCGTGCTGGACCCTGCCCTCACGGAAAGTCTGCCCGCCTATCAGACGGCCTGCGGCATCACGGACATCATGGCCCACACCTTTGAGCGCTATTTCACCAATACACCGGACGTGGAGGTCACGGACCGGATGCTGGAGGGTGTGCTGCTGGCCATGCTCCATGAGGGCCGCCGGGTCATGGAGGACCCTCACAATTACGAGGCCCGTGCAAACATCATGTGGGCCGGTATGGTGTGCCACAATGACATTATGGGCGTGGGCCGTCAGCAGGACTGGAACAGCCACCATTTGGAGCACGTGCTCTCCGCCAAGTATGACTGCGCCCACGGCGCGGGTCTGGCGGTCATCATGCCGGCATGGATGCGCTACTGCGCGGAGCACGGCGGCGAAAAGCGTCTGGCCCAGATGGCCGTCCGGGTTTTCGGCTGCCAGATGGACTTCGACGATCCCAAGCGCACGGCGCTGGAGGGTATCGAGGCCTTCCGGGCATTCCTCCGGTCCATCGGGATGCCCCTGACCTTTGCCGAGATCGGCGCCGATCCGGCGGACATTCCGGAGCTGGTGGAGATGAACCACATCGGCGACGGCAAGACCGGCGGCTATATCGGCCTGGACAAGCAGGCCCATTTCGACATCTACAACCTGGCCGCCGGGAACTGCGTTCCCGAAAAATAAATGGATATGAGATAAGTGCTGCGGGGGCGCTCCTGTCAGGAGCGCCCCCGCAGTGTTCTCTGCTTCTGCTGCTTTGTGACCGCTAAAGCTAACGTATAAGGTATACAAGGTACAGGTTACTTACCGTTTACAAGCTATTAGCGTATACACAAATCAGAAAAGTGTGTTCGTTGCGAAGCTGATGAACGGATCATCCTCGCAGCTTTGGCGTTCCCAATGCGCCTTGCTTCATAAAGAAGCGGAAGACCTTGCATCGTAAGGCTTTCCGCAAAAGCGCCGCCCGTGCTTTGGTAAAAAATCCGAAGCATGGGCGGTGTTAAATTTTGTCAAAATTTATCTTGACATCTAACCATGATCAGAGTACCATAAAAACAACTTTTTTGGATTTAACTCTTTAATCCGAAAAAGCGTACGTCATGTAAGGAGAGACGAGAGGAGAAACACTATGTACAATTTTGCACTCGCGTTTGTGATCTGCGGCGTCGTGTATTTCATCGGCGAAGCAGTCTCAAACCTGACGAAGGCCTGGATCCCATCGGTTTTCGTCACCGCCGCCGTACTTCTGGTAGGCTTCTGGACTGTTATTCCCACCACCGTTGTAAGCGACTCCATGCTGATCCCCTTTGGCAGCACCATCGGCATTTACCTGCTTATCACCCACATGGGCACGGTCATTTCCATCAAGCAGCTGCTATCCCAGTGGAAGACCATCGTCGTGTGCCTGGCCGGCCTTGCCGGTATGTGCGCGCTGTGCCTGGTCATTCTGCCCGGCGTGATCGGCCGTGACCTGGTGGTTGCCGGTCTGCCCCCGCTGACTGGCGGCATCATCGCTGCCACCACCATGAAGACAGCTGCGGAGGCTAATGGCCTTACCGAAGCCGCCATCTTCGCCATCGCTATGTACTGCGTGCAGGGCTTTGCCGGCTATCCCCTTACCGCTGTCTGCCTCCAGCTGGAGGGCAAGAAGCTGATCAAGGGCTATCGCGCCGGTGAGTACAAGCTGGAAAGCGCCGTCAGCGATGTGGACGCCGTCAACGGCAAGCTCAACAACGGCACTGCTGAGGAGCACAAGAAGCTGATTCCCCCTCTGCCTGCCAACTGGAACGGCCCTGTGGTCATCCTGCTGAAGCTGGGCATCGTGTCCTGGCTCGCAACCCAGCTGGGCACCATCGTGATCCCCGTCATCAACATGAAGATCAGCGGCGCTGTGTATGCGCTGGTTCTGGGCGTCATCTTCACCAGCATCGGCTTCCTGGATGAAAACGCCATCAATAAGGCCAACTCCTATGGCATCATCATGTTCGCTCTGATGATGTATGTGTTCGACGGTCTGAATGGCTGCACCCCCGAGATGCTCGGAAACATCATCGGCCCCATGATCCTCCTGATCGTGGTGGGCGTTATCGGCATGGTCATTCTGTGCTTCATTGCCGCCAAGATCCTGAAGGTCTCCTTCCTGATGGCCACCGCCACGGCCTTGACCGCACTCTACGGTTTCCCGCCCAATGCCATCATCACCGAGGCCACCTGCACCGCTCTGGCGCAGACCCCGGAGGAGAAGGAATTCCTGATGAGCAAGATGTTCCCGCCCATGATCGTGGGTGGCTTCACCACTGTGACCATCACCTCCGTGGTAATCGCCGGCATCTTTGCCGAAATGTTCTGATCCAGTCATCCGCAAAGCTGTCCGGCTCTTTCCGCCGGACAGCTTTGTTCATAAAATCAGTCTTGCACATTCAGAAAAAACCGCTACAATAAAGCTATCAGATTGTATACAGAAAGGATCGTGTATATTATGGATATCAAATCTCTTGCGGAACAGTACAATGATTACATCATCGATCGCCGCCGGTATTATCACACCTGCCCGGAGCTCTCCGGCGAGGAGAAGAACACCCGCGCCCATCTGAAGGAGGATCTGGAGGCACTGGGCATCACCGACATTCACGAGATGGAGACCTGCTACGGCCTGACCGCCACCATTCACGGCGGCAAGCCCGGCAAGACCGTGGCGCTGCGCGCCGATATTGATGCTCTGCCTGTCAAGGAAGAGACCGGCCTGCCCTTCGCCTCCCACAACGAGGGCAAGATGCATGCCTGCGGCCATGACAACCACATGGCCATGCTGCTGGGCGCCGCCAAGATCCTCAACGAGGTGAAGGACGAGCTTTCCGGCGATGTGCGCCTGGTGTTCCAGCCTGCGGAGGAAACCGCCGTGGGCGCTCTGCGGATGATGGAGGAACACGCACTGGACGGTGTGGACGCCATTTACGGCGTACATGTCTGGGGTACCTATGACGCCCCGGGTATCGCTTTCCCCGCCGGTAACCTCATGGCCTGCTGCCACGGCTTCACCATTGAGGTGGAGGGCAAGTCCGCCCACGCTTCCGCCCCCCATGAGGGCGTGGACGCCGTGATGGTGGCAAGCTCCATTCTCCAGTCCATCCAGCAGCTGGTCTCCCGGATGAACGATCCTCTCAACCCGCTGGTCATCACCGTGGGCAAGGTCACCGCCGGCAACCGCTGGAACGTGCTGGCCGGCCACGCCACGCTGGAGGGCACCGTGCGTACCTTCCTCACCGGCACGCAGGTGGAGGACGCGCTGCGTAAGGTGGCCGAGTGTACCGCTGCAGCCTTCGGCGCCAAGGCGACCCTGAGCTATCAGTACATGACGGAGCCTGTCATCAACAGCGACGAGCAGCTCAACCGCATCGCCCAGACCGCCGTTACCAAGCTTTACGGTAAGGAATCCCTCATTACCCCCGCACCTCTGATGGGCAGCGAGGACTTCTCCTGGTTCGGCAAGGACGGCATCCCCTATATCTACGGCTTTGTGGCCAGCCACAATAAGGACTGGGATTATATGTACGGCAACCATCACGAGAAGTATGACGTGGACGAGACGATCCTCCACCGCGGCGCTGCGGTGGCCGCACAGTTCGCCGCTGACTACCTCGCTGAGACCGCACAGCAGTAATTCAGCTGAGGAAGGAGCGGACAATGGACATCAAGGCATTGGCACAGGACGCTGCCCCTTATGTGGTGGAGCGTCGGCATTACTACCATCAGCATCCGGAGCTGACCGGGGAGGAGAAGAACACCCGGGACGCCATCCACCGGGATCTGGAGGCACTGGGGATCACCGATATCCGGGATATGGTCAATTGCTACGGTCTGGTCGCCACCATCCACGGCGGCAAGCCCGGCAAGACCGTGGGCCTGCGGGCAGACACGGACGCGCTGCCCTTCCAGGAGGAGACGGGACTGCCCTTCGCCTCCTGCGAACCGGGGAAAATGCACGCCTGTGGCCACGATACCCACATTGCCATGCTGCTGGGCGCCGCCAAGCTCCTTCAGGAGCACCGGGAGGAGCTGCGGGGCGATGTGCGGCTCATCTTCCAGCCGGCGGAGGAGCACGTCATCGGCTCTAAGGCTATGATCGCAGAGGGTGCGCTGGACGGGGTGGACGCCATCTTCGGCCAGCATGTCTGGGGCACGCTGGATATTCCCTATATCGACGTTACCGCCGGTCCCCGCATGGCCTACTCCGGCCGCTTCACGGTGGATGTGATTGGTACCTCCTCCCATGCGGCCACGCCCCATCTGGGCGCAGATGCCATCACCGGCGCTGCGGCGATCATCAATAACCTCCAGCAGTATGTCTCCCGCATGAGCAACCCCCTGGACCCCGTGGTGCTCACCATCGGAACCATCTCCGGCGGCAATCGCTACAACGCGATCGCCAATCATGTCACCATGGAGGGCGTCACTCGTGCCTACTTCCTGGATAAGCACGAGGAGGCCATGCGGCAGATCGTGGAGAACACGGCGGAGGGTCTGGGCATGAAGGCTGTGCTCAAGTATGCCCATGTGGTGCATCCCGTGATCAACGATGACGATGACCTCACAGAGATCGCCCAGAAGGCCGTGGTCAAGCTCTTCGGCGAGGAGACGCTCTGCCATATGCCCGCCATGATGGGCAGCGAGGACTTCGCCAACTACGCCGCGGAAATTCCCGCCGTGTTCGGCTTCATCGGCTGCCGGGACGAGGCCAACGGCATGATCTACAACAACCACCACGAAAAGTTTACGGTCAACGAGTCTCTGCTTCCCAAGGGGACTGCGCTGATGGCGCAGTTTGCCGTGGATTATCTGGCCGGCAACGCGTAACACAGGGCGAACAGCAGGGGGGAGGGACCCTTTCCGAATGGACCCGCTCCCCGCCAAAAGACGGCGAAAGAATATAAATTACGGCCAGCAGCCGAAGCGCTGCTGGCCGTTTTTTATGCGGCACGGCGGGGAGAAAAGACTTTTTCGACACGATAAGAGGGGAGGCTGTCGATAAAGAGGTAGATTCTCCGCGACGGTAAGGAAGGGTGTGCGCGGGAAACCCAAGAAGGGATACACCGTCGGCTCAAGCCAAACAGCGAATCCTGCGTATCCAGCGTGAACGCATCCTTCGTGACGTTTTGCAGTCCGATGCGCTCCATTTCCGCCTTGAGCATATCGCCGGTGGCAAGCTCCGCGTCGGAGCCTGCTGTCCGGTAGCCAAGCGTTTCGTTGCTGCGGATGTCCTCCAGCTTCAGCGCCAGATCATAGGCGTAATCCACGTTTACCGTGTCGAGATAGGCTTGTGTGGGGTCAGCCGCGGGCTGTGCGGCGTCCGCAGCGGGCTGCTTGCCGCAGGCAGTCGCGGATACCAGCAGAAATCCTGCCAGCAGTGCACTCACGATTCTCTTTTTCATGTTTTTTCTCGCCTTTGCAGTCATAGACCGGCGGAAGAACGAAAAAAAGCCACAGACGCACCTGCGCCCGTGGCTTGAAACATCCAAACAGAGAGAATTACCCTTTTCCGCATAGACCGGGGAGCACCGTGCATGCAGTCCATTTTATCACTCTTATTGATTAACAAAAGGCGCACACCTCTTCCAAAGCAGTTTGGGAGGGGTTAGCCTTTTTCCTTATTCCCCTGGTTTCGTATATACTCGGTAATAAGTTCGTGGCTGCGTTCACTCACAGTGCAAACAAAATAAGAACGATTCCAGAGATAGGGTTTCCAATAGAACGGAGCAAGGTATTCGGCGAATTCTTTTCTGAGTAGTCTTGCCGTTACCGTCTTGTAGGAACAGACCAGGGAGGACAAAGCCACTTGAGGCGGTGCCTCGAAGAGAATATGGATGTGGTCCTTATCGGTGTTTACCTCATTCACGTAGCACTGGAAGTTCTCCTCAAAGATACGATACGTCAGTTCTGTGAGCCGGTCCTTAAAGGCTCCGTCTATGACCGGATGCCTGTATTTTGTTACTACAACCAAATGATATTCCAGGTCATAACAACTGTGTCTATTCGTTCGATAGCTCATGTTTACGCCCTCCGCATGTCGCTTTACAACCAATTCTTGTTATGGTATAATAATACCATAATCAAAGGCATTTAGCAACAGGAGGTGAAAGCGTATGGCAAAGATAGTTTCAAGCTATTGCACGAAGGTCATTGGCGAAAACAGAATCTTCAAAGATACCATTCGGGTTTATCGCGATGCGCTTTCTCTTCTTATCCGCATCGTAGAGTCTGAATGGGATACCGGTCTTGGAGAGCTCTATGCGAAGTCCACGCTCAAAGCACAGAGGACAGTTGAACTGCTTGTTCATGCAAGCCGTACGAGTGTTGCCAAGTATCCTGAATTCGACAAACAGTTCTATAAGTACCCCAGTTACCTGCGGCGGTCCACGATTTCCGAGGCGCTTGGCGCCGTATCTTCGTACCGTGCTGCTGTTTCTCATTGGGAGAGTGCAGGCAGAAAAGGGAAAGAACCTAAACTCCAGACCTCTCGTTCAGCTATGCCGACTTTCTACAAAGACAATATGTACGAAGACAACGGTGATGGGACTGCCCGTCTGAAACTTTATCACAAGAACGACTGGGTGTGGGTAAAGGTCCGGCTTCGCAAGCAGGACACTGACTATATCCGGGAACATTGGGATAAGGCCGATGCTTCCGCGCCTAAACTCGTGAAACGGAACCGCCGTTATGCCTTATGCTTTGCCTTTGAAGAAACGGTTGCTTACGGCACGAAACCACTCACAGACCAGACCATTCTTGCTGTTGACCTTGGCATTAACACCGACGCTGTGTGCAGCGTTATGCGTCCAGACGGAACTGTCCTCGCACGGAAGTTCATCGACTTCCCGAGTGAAAAAGACCGGCTGAATACGCAATTGGGCCGCGCACGCAGAGGTCAGCGAGAGAATGGTCATCGAGGCGGCAACCGCCACATGAAGAAGGCTGTTCGCATCAACGAGGACTTGTCCAAGAAAATCGCTCCGGCAATCGTTCGGTATGCCGTTTCTGTTGGGGCCGACATCATTGTTATGGAACATCTTGACTTCATCGGGCAAAAACCCAAGCACAAAAAGCAGCGGCTCCACATGTGGAGAAATCGCGACATTCAGAAAATCGTCATGCATCAGGCCCACCGCAATGGAATTCGTGTGCGTTTTGTCAACGCACGAAACACCAGCAGGTTGGCTTTCGATGGTTCTGGCGAAGTAGCCCGGAATAGTACCAACATGGCGCTGTGCCGGTTCCAAAACGGAAAGCAGTATAACTGTGACCTGAATGCGAGTTATAACATCGGCGCACGCTACTTTATCCGAGAATACTTAAAACCCATCCCGGAAACGGAATGGTCTCTAATTATGGCAAAAGTTCCAGAATTAGAGCGAAGAACAAATTGCACATTATCCACCCTCTTTAGCCTCTACGCGGTGCTGAACTGTCAAACAGTTTCAGTTTCTGAGTCTTGGCCGCACGGTGGAAATGAGTCTGGGGCCTAAAGCCCCGGAAGCACCATCCATAGCGGTCACGCTTGGGTGGTGAGGTTTACTCGTTTACAAGTTGTGTGCGCCAGAACGTAATAAGCAACTTAAAAACTTGAGCTTTTCCGCTCGATCAATAAGGCAACAAAGTTGCCAACCCGCACCCGCGGTGCGGTCTCCGGCTCTTCGACGGGTTTTCGGCATTTGACCCGGCCGTCCGTGTAGCCTCGATCCCTCGACGGAGGGATGGTCAAGACGTGCATATGCACAGGCGTTCTGAAAAAGAACAGGGCAACTTTAACACACTGAAAAAAAGATGTCAAGATTTTTTGCAGCCCCCGGTGCGCTCCGAAATCGGTTGTTTCCGGATTATTTCAAAAATACTGCGCGTGTGATGCAGCGTCCGGTCAAAATTCATGATTTTTCCGCATGGCCGTGCATAGCTTTCCGCATCCGAAGGCCCCTTGCAAAAAGGTCACAAAAACGCTGAAATTTTTATTTGGTAATTTGGTAACGAATTACCGCGCTAAAGTGTTGACAAATTAAATCGTCCCTGTTATGATAAATGCCATCAAAAGGGCGGCACCAACGTCCCGAAACCAACAGAAACGAGGGCAAGGATATGAAAAAGGCAATGGCAATTTTGTTGGCGGCTGTTCTGGCACTGGCCTGCACCGCCTGCGGCGGCAGCAAGAACGGGGAGACCAAGGACCGTCTGGCGCAGATCAAGGAAAAAGGCTATATCGAGCTGTGTACCGAGCCCTATTTCGCCCCCTATGAATATGTAGACCCCAACAAGAGCGGGGAGGACCAGTATCAGGGCATGGACATTGAGGTGGCCAGATACATCGCCGACAAGCTCGGCGTAGACCTGAAGATCACCGCTCTGGATTTCACCGCCGTGCTGGCCGGTGTGGCGGACGGCAAATATGATTTCGCCATCTCCGCCATCGCCTATGCCCCTTCCCGGGCGGAGGCCATGCGGCTCAGCGATGTGTACTACTCCTCCAATACCGGCTATGGCTTCATCGTCCGGACGGAGGACATTGATAAATATAATGACCTGGATTCCTTGAAGGATGCCGTGGTCATCACCCAGAGCGGCTCCGTTCAGGAAGCGCTGTATAACCAGTATATCAACGGCGCCTGCAAGGAATTCAAGCTGGTGGCCAACATGACTGACGGCTATCTGGCCGTGGCCGAGGGCAAGGCCGATGTGTGTATCTGCTCCACTGCCTCCGCCCAGCTGTACGCCGACGCCAACGGCGGCATGTCCATCCCCGACTACCGCTTTGAGGTGGACCCCAACATGAACGGCACCTGCGTGGCCATGCCTATGGACGATACGGAGTCCCTGGCGGAAGTGGTCAACCAGTGCATCGCTGAATTGAAGGAAAACGGCCAGACAGACGCCTGGTACAGCGAATATGAGGAGCAGGCCGCGGCTCTGGGCATCGAATAAGCGGCAAAATCGGTTTTAGGAGCGGAATCCCATGGAAAAGGTCATCAAAGTTTGGTTGAAATATTATCCGGTGTACCTCTCAGGTCTGTGGGGGACCCTCTGGATCTCGGCAGTCACCGTGTTCCTGGGGGCCCTGCTGGGCATGGTGGTGGCCCTCATGCGGATGAGCCGCCTGAAAATCCTCCGGACCGCCTTCAATGTATATGTGGAGATCCTCCGGGGCACCCCCATCCTTCTCCAGCTGTATTTCTTCTGGATCGGTCTGCCCAAGCTGGTGCCCTTTGAACTGACGGATACCCAGTGCATCGTGGCGGCTCTGGTGGTAAACGCCTCCGCCTTCATCTCCGAGATCATCCGGGCCGGCATCGGCGCGGTGGACAAGGGCCAGTGGGAGGCCGCCCGGAGCATCGGCCTTTCCGAGACCCACGTGATGACCCGCATCATCCTGCCCCAGGCGGTGAAGAACATTCTCCCCGCCCTGTGCAACGAGTTCATCTCCACCGTGAAGGGCACCTCTCTTGCCTCCGTGTTCTTCGTGGGGGAACTGATGACCAGCTTCAAAACCGTTCAGAGCGCCACCTTCCTGGCCCTCCAATCCCTGACCATCGTAGGCATCATCTACTTCCTGCTGAACTTTATCCTCTCCCGGCTCCTGCGGGTCATTGAAAGGAGGCTGACCGTCAGTGACTGACGTGATTCTGGAAACCCGAAACCTGAAAAAGAGTTTCGGCAAGCTGGAGGTGCTGAAGGGCATCTCCACCGAGATCCGCCGTGGCGAGGTGGTGTCCATCATCGGCCCCTCCGGCGGCGGCAAGTCCACCTTTCTCCGGTGCCTGAACCTGCTGGAAACGCCGGACGGCGGCCAGGTCCTTTTCAAGGGCCAGGACATCACCGACAAAAAGCTGAACATCTCCAAATACCGCCAGAGCATCGGCATGGTGTTCCAGCATTTCAACGTGTTCCCCAACCTGACGGTGCTGGAAAACGTGACCCTGGCGCCGGTGCTGGAAAAGAAGGTCCCCAAGGACCAGGCCAAAGAAGAGGCCATGGCCCTGCTGCGCCGGGTGGGCCTGGGAGACAAGGCCGACCAGTATCCCCGGAAGCTCTCCGGCGGCCAGAAGCAGCGGCTGGCCATCGTCCGGGCCATGGCCATGAAGCCGGAAGTCATGCTCTTTGACGAGCCCACCTCCGCTCTGGACCCGGAAATGGTCAAGGAGGTCCTGAACGTCATCCGGGAGCTGACCCGCAGCGGCATGACCATCCTCATCGTCACCCACGAGATGGGCTTTGCCCGGGAGATATCCGACCGGGTGCTCTTCATCTGTGACGGCGTTATCAAGGAAGAGGGCACTCCGGAGCAGATCTTCACCTGCCCCCACGAGCCCAGCACCATTAAATTTCTGAGCATGGTACTTTGACACTCCCCATGACTCATTCGGTAAAGGAGACTGATATCATGATCCAGACCATCAAAGATCTGGTTTCCGCCAAGGCGGATACCACCGTAGCCCTGGCCAGGGAGATCTGGGGCTACGCCGAGCTTTCCTATGAGGAAACCAAGTCCGCCGCCGCCCTCATCGCCGCCCTGAAGCAGGAGGGCTTCACCATTGAGGAGGGCATCGCGGATATTCCCACCGCCTTTACCGCCACCTTTACCTCCGGCAGCGGCAAGCCGGTGGTGGGCTTTCTGGCGGAATACGATGCCCTGTCCGGCCTGAGCCAGAAGGCGGGCTGCCCGGTCCAGGAGGCCGTCCAGGAGGGCGGTGCCGGTCACGGCTGCGGCCACAATCTGCTGGGTGCGGGGTGCTATGCCGCCGCCGTGGCCCTGAAGGACTACCTGATCAAGGAGAAGAAAGACGGCACCGTGATCTTCTTCGGCTGTCCCGCCGAGGAGGGCGCCGGTTCCAAGCAGTTCATTGCCCGGGCCGGGTACTTTGACAATGTGGATTTTGCCTACACCTGGCACCCGGAGACCGTCAACGAAGTGGGCTCCCGGGGCAGCGTGGCTATCATGGGCGCCAACTTCACCTTTGACGGCATCGCCGCCCACGCCGGCGGAGAGCCCCACCTGGGCCGCAGTGCCCTGGACGCCGTGGAGCTGATGAACGTGGGCTGCAACTACCTGCGGGAGCACATGATCGACGCCGCCCGCATCCACTACGCCTATTCCGATCCCGGCGGCACCGCCCCCAACGTGGTCCAGAGCCATGCCGTCATCAAATACGAGGTCCGGGCACCCAAGGTCAGTCAGGTTCAGGAGCTGTTCACCCGGGTGGTGGACGTGGCCCGGGGTGCGGCACTAATGACCGGTACCAAGATGAAGTATGAGATCACCATGGCCTTCTCCGACTACGTCCCCAACCGCACGTTGGGGGCCGTGGTGGATCAGTGCATGCGGGAGCTGGGTGCTCCGGAGTGGACTGAGCCGGACTACCGGCTGGCGGCGGAGTTCCTCCGCACCTATCCCCGCACCACCATGGTGGGCATCCGGGAAAAGCTTGGCTACTACTTCGAGCCGGAAGAGCTGGACGCCGCCCTGGAAAAGCCCCTGGATCGGATCATCCATCCCTTCAACCCCAAGGAGACCGCCTACAGTTCCGGCTCCACCGACGTGGGCGACGTGGGCTACGCCACCCCCACCGTCATGTTCCACGTGGCCACCGCCTGCCTGGGCAATGTGGGCCACTCCTGGCAGAACACCGCCTTTGCCTGCTCCGATATCGGTATGAAGGGCATGCTGCGGGCGGCGGAGATCATGACCCTGGCTGCCATCCGCACCATGGACCAGCCGGAGGTCATCGCCAAGGCCCGGGAGGAACTGAAGCAGAAAAACGGCGGCAGCTACCACTGCCCCCTGCCGGATTACGTGACGCCTCCCATCGGCCGCTATTGAGCTTCACAGCCTTCAGCCGCCCGTGCCGGTCTGGCATGGGCGGCTCAGTATGTCAAAGAACCCCTGCTTTCAAATACATCCGGCCCATCCGCCGCTTGGAACGCACCTGACTACAAAAGCAAAAGGCCTGCTCTTTCGAGCAGGCCTTTTTATTTTTATAGCTCCAGCAGAAACCGGGCGGCGCTTTCCATGGCCGCCGCCGCTTTTTTAATGGGGAACATCTGAAATACGTGCCACATTCCCTCGCTGACCTCCAGCCGACAGGGCACATGGGCCGCCCGCAGCGCCGCAGCCAGAGACGCGGAATCGGAATAGAGGATTTCATGGTCTCCCACCTGGATCAGGGTAGGCGGAAAGCTCCCCAGATCCCCCAGCAGGGGCGACAAATCCGGGTCATGGAGATCCCTGTCCCCGGCGTATGCCCTCCGGACGGTCTCGATGTACTCCGGTGTCAGCATGGGGTCGCTCTCCACCCGCTCCCGGTAGGATGCCCCGGACATGGTCATATCCGTCCAGGGGGACATCAGCAGCAGGGCCCGGGGCATCCGGCGCCCAGCGGCCTTCAAGCGGCGGCACAGCACCAGGGCCAGGTTGCCCCCGGCGGAATCTCCCGCCACCGCTACGTTTTCCGCCCCGTATCCCTGATACATCAGATAGTCCCAGGCCCGCATGGCATCCTCCACCGCCGCCGGGTAGGGATGCTCCGGTGCCAGCCGGTACTCAAAGCTCAGCACATCGTAGCCGGTGACGTGGGCCAGCTTGGAGGACAGCACCCGGGAATAACCCAGGTTGCCGCTGGTATAGCCGCCGCCGTGGCAGTAGAGGATCACCCGGCGGTCCCCATGGGGCGCTTCCAGCCGGGTCCAGGCAGCAGGCATGGTCCCGATGGAAAGCTCTTCATACTCCATCCCCGCCATAGGGGCGGTAAGGCGGCCCAGAATTTCCTGGTTCCGGCGCTGATGCTCCAGCTCCTCCGGGGTCATGGCCTCCGGGGAACCGGCGCTGTGCAGAGCTTTCAGCGCCCGCATCAGCGGGTCCATCCGGGGTTTTTCGGCATCCGTTTTCCATTTTCTGCCTAATTGCAGCTTTTCCATAGGTCCTCCGCTCTTTCGTGTTAATTGCAGAATACCATAAATCACGGAAAATGGGAAGTGGAAAATGGGCCATCTCTTGTCACGCTTTTCCCCATGTGCTACAATGATCTGTAACTATTTTCGGGGAGGTGACGCGGATGGCAAAACCGGACAGTCAGTGGTACCGGCTGGACAATGCCGGTATTCTCTATTCCGCCCTGCAAAGGGAGGAGTATTCCGCCATCTACCGCTTCTCCGCCCTGATGACAGAGCCGGTGCGGCCCGCCGCCCTGCAAAACGCCATTGACCGGGTGCTGCCCCGGTTCCCCAGCTTTTCCGTCCGCATCCGCCGGGGTCTATTCTGGTACTATCTGGAGCCAAACACCGCCCCGGGCCCCTTTCTGAAGGCCGATGTGGCCAATCCCTGCCAGCCGGTGCGCTTCCGGGAGGACAACGGCTGGCTGGTGCGGTTTTACTATTACCGGAACCGCATCTCCCTGGAGGTTTTCCACGCCCTGTCCGATGGGGCCGGGGCCCTGATCTTTTTCCGGACGCTGCTGGCGGAGTATCTGCGGCAGACCGGCATAAGCGTTCCGGCCGGAAACGGTGTGCTGGACCTGGAGGAACCGCCCCGGAAGGAGGAGCTGGAGGACGCTTACGCCCGCTATGCCGGACGCCACGCCCTGGGCCTGCGGCGGATGCCCAAGGCCTACGCCAACACCGGCACCCCGGAGCCCTTTTACACTTTCCATGTCACCATGGGCTTTGTGCCCCTGGGGAAGCTCCGGGAGGCTGCCCGGAGCTATAACGCCTCCATCACAGAATACCTCTCCGCCGTGCTGATTCACGTACTGCTGGAAAAGCAGCGCCGGGAGCATCCCCACAAGGAACGCCCGGTGGCCCTGGCGGTGCCCATCAATCTGCGGAGCTGGTTCCCCTCGGAAACGGTGCGGAACTTCATTACCACCGTCCGTCCCAGCATCGACCCTGCCCTGGGGGATTACACTTTTCCGGAAATCGTCTCCCAGGTGCGGCACTATATGAAGCTCCACGTCCACCGCCAGGAGCTGCAGGCCGCCTTTACCGGCAACGTCCGCTTCACGAAGAATTTCTTTCTCCGGGCGGTGCCGGTGTTTCTGAAAAACCCGGTGATGGCCCTCAACTACTATCTCCTGGGGGTGCGGCCCTACTCCTGCACCTATACCAATCCCGGTGCCTTCACCGTGCCGCCGGAGATGGCTCCCCATATTCAGGGCATGGAGGTGGTGCTGGGCCAGGCCACCGTGCCCCGGTGCCACTGTGCCTCCATCAGCTATGGAGACATCATGGAAATCACCTTTGCCGGCACCCAGGCCGAAACGGACACGGAGCGGGACTTTTTCCGCTTTCTGGTCCGGGAGGGCATTCCGGTGCGGATCGAGAGCAACCGATAAGAGGAGCATGTTATGTCTTACTGTGTCAACTGCGGCGTGGAGCTGGACCCCAGCGCCAAAACCTGTCCCCTGTGCGGGACGCCTGCCTGGCATCCGGAACTGGATGCGCCGCCCTACTTTCCCGCCAACTCCGCCGCCGTACAGCCCGCTTCCAGGCGAGAGGCCGCCATTCTGCTGACGGCTATGCTGGTGTCCGTGTCCCTGTGCTGCGGGCTTTTGAACCTGTTTCTGCCCACGGACCGTCCCTGGTCCCTGTACGTCATCGGGGCGGCGGTGATGCTGTGGGTCTGGTTCACCCTGCCTATGGTGCTGCGGCGGCTGCCGGTCTTTTTCCGGCTCACCGCCGATGTGGCGGCCATTGGCATCTATGTCTGGCTCATCTCCATCGACCTGGGCGGCAGCCGCTGGTTCCGGGGGCTGGCCCTGCCCATGATCGGCTGGGCTGGGGTGCTGGTCTTTCTTTTGAGTTTTCTGCTCCGGGGCGGGCGGCGCTCCACCATCTCCGCTATTGCCCTGATCATCGGGGCGGCTGGGCTTCTGGCGATGGGCATTGAATTCTGCATCGACCGGTATTTCCGTGGTGTGTGGCAGCCAGGGTGGTCCCTGATCGTGCTGGCGGTCTGCGTGGGACTCATCATCCCCCTGCGGATCGTCCGCCGGGTGCCTGCCCTCCGGGAGGAGGCCCGCCGCCGCTTCAACCTGTAATTTTAAGGAGGCTTTCTTTATGAATATCTCTCAGATCATGGAAAAAATGATCGCATTCTCCAACGGGAACCTGCATGACATGAACCATCTTATGTGCGTGTGGACCTACGCCAAAACCATCGGCGAGCTGGAGGGCCTGGACCGGAGGACCCAGGAAACTCTGGAGATCGCCGCCATCACCCATGACATCGCCTGCCCCCTGTGCCGGGAAAAATACGGCAATACCAACGGCAAGCGGCAGGAGGAAGAGGGCGGCCCCCTGGTACGGAGCTTTCTGGCGGATGCGGGCCTGTCTGCGGAGCAGGTGGACCGGGTGGCTTATCTGGTGAGCCACCACCATACCTACACGGATATTGACGGCATCGACTACCAGATCCTTATCGAGGCGGACTACATCGTAAACGCCTCCGAAAGCGGCTACAGCCCTGAAAACAGGAAGAACTTTCTGGAAGAGCACATGAAGACTGAAAGCGGCAAGCGGCTCCTCCGCTCCACTTTCTGTATGGAAACATAAAAAGACCGGTCCCATCACAATGGAACCGGATCTGAGACTGTCGATAAAGTGGTAAATTCTCCGCGACGGTAAGGTAGGGCAGCCGTTAGCGGCTCCGCCGCTTTACGGATGCCGCATACC
>ERZ1504446.123-NODE-123-length-39703-cov-5.709241_pt1 | contig 39703 bp, 34 predicted proteins | sample MGYA00571828_ERZ1504446 | MGnify/ENA primary metagenome ERZ1504446 (study PRJEB39906, sample SAMEA3182066) | gut metagenome | biome: human; feature: gut; material: Stool; isolation source: human stools | place: Canada | collected 2013-03-05 ... | reverse complement strand
AGGTATCAATTAAATGGCGCATGTCCGGATCATATTTCTTCAAATCCACATAGTCACCACTGGCCAGACGCACCTCGTCACGCACCTTGATGTAGTAGGTAACTTCTCTCTCCAATGCCTTAATCTGTTCCACGGTATAGTGGTACTTTTCCTGTAATTCGCCCGATACTTCACCAAAAGCGCGAAGAGCTGTCGCTGACAGATTGTAAAGCTGTTCCCGCTTGGGCATATTCTCTTCCAATTCATCCAAGTCAAAGGCTTCGGTGTTGGCACCGCAGAAATAATGGTAGTAGTCCACCATATCTTTGGGTGGAGCCACAGGTTCGCACAGTGCACGCAGAGCTTCCAGCGAATCCTCCAGCTGTTCCTTAGCCTTGTCCAAACGATCTGTCAGCAGACCGGATACATCTTCCTTATCGTAACAGTCAAACGCTTCGGAGGTATAGTCCGCAACCGCATTTTCCAAGGAGCGAAACAGGTCTTTGTAGTCAATAATATACCCAAATTCCTTATCTTCGCCATCCAGACGATTGACGCGGCAGATTGCCTGGAATAAGCCATGATCTCGCATAGACTTATCAATATACAGATAGGTGGCAGGCGGAGCATCAAAGCCTGTCAACAGCTTGTCCACCACAATCAGAAGTTTCATCTGTTCCGGCTGCTTGATAAACTTTTCCTTGACCTCCTTTTCAAATGCCTTCGGGTCTTTTCCCCCCAGCATCTTCATGTAGATCTCGTATTGCTCCACAGCCTCGGTCTCACCATCATCACCTACGGTTTCAGTACGAATATCGCCCACCGCCGGTTCGTAAGAAGTCACGATGGCGCACTTCCCCTTCAGCTCGGTCTCCTGGAACAATTCATAGAATTTGCACGCCTGGTAAATACTGCCCGCCACCAACATGGCATTCCCCCGCCCATCGTGCAGGCGTGGTTTTGTCTCCATATCGAAAACAATATCCGCTACAATCTGCCCCAATCGGGCCTTGGAACTGAACATCTTTTGCAGATTGCCCCAACGCTGTTTCAGCTTAGCTTTTGCCACACCGGTCAGCCCGCGCGTTTTTGCCTCAAACCAGGCGTCGATCCGATCCTGCTGGACAACATTCTGCTCCACCTCTCGTGCCTCATAACGCAAATCCAGAACTACCTTATCCCGCACTGCTTCATCAAACTTGTAGCGATGAATATAAGGGCCGAATACCTCCAGACTGGTCTCCTTATCCTTTTTCATCAATGGAGTACCGGTGAAACCGATAAAGGTGGCATTCGGCAAAATGGTTTCCATCGCTTTGTGGAGCTTGCCGGATTGGGTACGGTGACATTCATCCACAAAGACATAGAAATCGCCTTTGGGAGAAAAGTTTTCCGGCAGCGAGCGTTTCAGCTCCTCAATAAATCCAGTATAATCGGACTCGCCGCTTTTGCCTCTGTTTTTCTTGCCAAACTTGTGAATCAGGGAGCACATCATGACAGGCGAGGTGTCGTTGATCTTCTGAATCAATTCGCTTCCCCGGCGAATACGGACAATGCTCTCATTGACCCCGGCAAACACCTGCTCGATCTGCACATCCAGCTCGTCCCGGTCGGTGATAATCAGAATACGGCTGTCAGAAATATTTTCCTTAATCCACTTGCTGAGCCACACCATGGTCAAGGATTTTCCGGAGCCTTGGGTGTGCCAGATGATGCCGCCTTCATGCCGCCTTACAAAATCCCGCGCTGCCATATTGCCGAAGAACTGGTTGGGCCGACAGGTCTTTTTCACTCCGCTGTCAAATACGATAAAATTGTGCAGCAGCTCTACAAGCCGCTCTTTCCGGCACAAAGAAATCAGGTTTTTGTCCAGACGCAGCGGATATTTTTCGATTTGAGCGCGTACCGCTACGGAAACCTCATCTTTGGCATTGGGATCTTCTTTCCAGGAAAGATAATACTTTTCTGGTGTGCCGGTAGTACCGTAACGAGCCCCCTCCGAATCATTGCCCGCCAGGACCAGCCCAATGGTGGCAAAGAACTGCATGATCATGTCTGGGCGCTGGTTGGTCAGGTTCTGGCGGATACCCTCCGACATGGAAACCGTGCTGCGTTTCAGTTCGATGACAGCAAAAGCGATGCCGTTGATGTACAGCACCAAATCAGGGCGCTTGTGCTTGATGGTGACTTCCTCGGCGATGTAAAAATCATTTTCCAGCGGATGCTCCCAATCCACAAACTGGACTGTGATTTTATGCTGGCCGACAGACTCGCTGACCTTGACGCCGTAGCGCAGCTTTTTATAGGTCTGCTCATTCAGGTCGTAAAGGTTCACCGACTGATCTCCGGCAGCATCCTGCAGTTCCTTCAAGGCACGACTGATGAGCACCGGCGAATAACCCTTGCGGGTCAGGAATTTCGTTAGCAGTTCGGTTTCAATATTGGAGTTTTTCCGCTCAGTGAAATCACCCAGATAGGTATAACCGAGTTCCTGGGCAAATAGCCTTATGACACGCTTCTGCGTGGCTTTTTCCCGTTGGCCGACACCCATAAAGGCCCCCCCTTACAGTTGGTTCATTCGGATATATTTTTCGAAATACTTATCAAAGGTTTCATCTTCCATTGATGATTTGAACGCTTCCATAAACTTTCGAATATCTTGCGTATGCCTATTCTCACACAGTTTCCAAAACTCCTCCATGGCCGGGAGATTCTGCGACAGGGTCACATAGTCTCCTGCATTAATCATATATTTGGGCGAAACAACAGCCCATGCATTGTTCATAGCCGAAAGGGGTAAACCGCTGTGATAGTAGCTATTCACGCAGCCATACAAATCGTTGAATTTATAAAAAGATGTCTTTAACGCCTGCAATAGCTGGTCATCATCAAGCATCAGTTTGGCCTGATTATAGGAGCAAGCCAGCATCTCGTATGCTCTTTGGAATTCATAGACCCACTGTTGTAGAGACTGCGGAGAGGCAAAAACATCAGCCACATTCCCAACAGCTTGGTCAACAACCCTCAAGCCATTGAAGTAAGCATTATATACCTCCAAAACATTTTGCCGAAGCAGATTAGAGGAATCTCGGTTTGCAATCTGCTTTTGCAAATTCTGATTCTGTTTATGCTGCCCACACGCGATGAAAACAGAAATTCCCGTGAGGATAAGTGGCCCTAAGGAACTTAAGTAAGTGAGCCATGCCGGGGTTTGATTCTGTAGTAATATCTCTGAGATTTTTTGAAGTTCTTGTACGATTTCTTCCATTTTCTATCTCCTTTATACCAGCCGAATCCGTCCGGTGAGCAACTCCTGCATCATGCCCTGCTTGATCTGCTGGTACTTGGCCAGTTTCTTTTCCAGTTGTTCAATATCGTTGTCCATATCAGAAAGGACTTGGGCAATTGCTTGTTGCTCTTTTATTTCTTCTGGAAAAGTCAATTCTAGCTCTTCAACATCGAAATGTGACAAGTGTTTAACCGTCGTCGCTCCTGTTCCTATTTGCAATTCTTGTAATGGTTGTTGAAGCAGATAGTACGAAAACAACAAATCCATTCCAAAAGCACCAATTCTTCCTACTCGTTGATTTAACAGCGCAACGCCTTTTCTCCAAATGCATGGAGTAAAATCGCCATCCATACCAACCAATACATCCCCATTATTAACTATATATTCTGAAGAAACATCCTCTGTGGTGTAATACACTTGATCATCAGATTTCAGGTCACGATTTTTTATTAAACGCAAACCTATATGCTGAGAATTAAAATACTGTGATTTAAACGGAAATCCAACTTCGAATTTAATATAATTACCAAGCTTTTTTCTTTTTCTCTTCCCTGAAAACCCCGGCAGGCGTTTTTTACCGGTGAGCAGTTCCTGCATGGTCCCCTGCTTGATGGCTTTCTTTTTCTCAATCAGCTTTTGCAGGGAGGAAATCAGACGGTCTATATCCGAAAAGGTCTCTGCAATGGCAGATTGCTCATCTATATCAACAGGAAGGAACAGCGGAATTGCTGACAGAATTTTTTCATTTAGTCCTGCCATTGTAGTACCATAAGCATTTTGAATTAAAAAGCTTCGCACCGTATTACTTTGAATCGCATAAAACAGATACTGAGGCAATAGATTTTTAGTGATAACCCGAAGGCAAATCCCATCAGATCCCAAAAAATATTTAGTTTTTGTCAGTGGAATAAGTGCTGACCGTTCTACATTTCCTTTCCTTGCAAAGACCAAATCATTTGTTGCAAGGTTATATTTAGACAATCGATTATATGTTTCCATTGACACGCACGGGGTTTCATCAAAAATCTGAATATATCCCTCTCGTATCTCACGAACAGCTACCACGGGAATTCCATACTTAACAAATTCCTTCGCGCTTAAAACTGTTCCAAAGGGGCCTGTTTGAATAACAATTTTTCCTTCATCAATAAGCGTTCCTAAAGTTTTGGACTTCCAACCGGATATTTTCACCATGCAAACCCCATCCTTTTCAGATGAGATTTGACCTTGGTCTCGTACTGGTCTACTTCATCCTCACATTCCTTCAGGGTATACTCATACCGCTCTACCAGCTGGGTCACACGAGCAGAAAGGTGATGAGACACCGCCTCGTGAATAGCGTCTATCCCGCTGTAAATAGCGGCAAACCACTTTTCCTCCACCAGTAGATGGCGAATCTCTTCCAGCGTCAGCCGGGGGTACTTTTTCTCCAATTTGGTGTTCAGGTCTGCCTCGGCCTGCTTAATTGCCTTTTTGTAATTGCTTTCGGCATCCATCAGGGACATATACTCCTTCAATGCAGCCAATTCTTCCTTGGCTGCGGGATCTTTCTTGATTGCCTTGATCCGGGCACTGACAGTGGCTTTTTTCAGATCATCCAGCTGAGCAAACAGTCCGTCCTCACCGCCATTTTCTTCGGCCAGTTCTTCCAACTTGTCAGACACCTCATCCAGTTGGCCCCGAAGAATATCCAGCGCCTTAACATCCTCCTCAAAAAAGTGTGCGGCAATCAAAGCCTTCGGGAGTAACTTACCTTCAAAGCCTTTGATCTTATCGGTCTTGACCTCGATGGTCTGGCCGTTTTCTTTTTTCTTCTTGGTCACATATTCATAGGCAATTTCTCGCCCGGCCTCATAGCCGTCGTAGCAGACCGCATACACATCGTCCTGCATGGTCTCCGCCCAGTACTCCATCAGCACTTCATAGACATCGTATTTGTCGAGAAGAGCCACTTGGGAAAAATCATTCAGAAGCTGCTCGGAAATTTTGGCAATCAACTCTTTGGGGTGAATATCCCGACCGAGTCGCATCAAATCGCGGGTAACGGTCTCCTTCCATTGGGCATAGGCATCGTCCACCTGGTCGGCATGGCGGATAAACTCCGGGTGGGAGGTAATCGTGGAAACCACTTCGTCCTTGTCCACCGCCGGACGCAGATACCCCGGACGCAGCGGCTGAAACAGGATTTCCTTCAAAGATGGGTATACCGCCCAATATTCCGCCATACTGTCCACATCGGTTTCCGGAATACCGCCGTTCAGGTGGGCATTGATGTCCTGTAAATCTTCCGGCTCACTGCTGTCAATATAGCGCGGGATATTCAGGTTGTACTCGTTGGTGACTTTGATCTCCTCGTTCGGGACAAACCGGGCATATTTGGGGTCAGATTCATCCATTGTAAGGAAGGTAGTCACGATTTTGTGAATATCCTGTTCCCGCAGGCGGTTCTTGTTGCCATCCTTTACATAGCCTTTGCTGGCGTCAATCATGAAAATGCCGGTACGATCAGCAGCATTCTCTTTATCCAGCACCAGGATACAGGCAGGAATTCCTGTGCCATAGAACAAGTTAGCAGGCAGACCAATAATGCCTTTGATATAACCCCGGTCAATGATCTTTTTGCGGATGTCAGCCTCGGCATTACCACGGAACAGCACACCATGGGGCAGAATGACTGCTGCCTTGCCGGTAGATTTCAAAGATTTCAGGACATGCAGCAGCCAAGCATAGTCGCCGTTTTTCTCCGGCGGCACGCCCAACACAGCCTCGCTGTATCGCCCATAAGAATCAGGAATCGTAATGCCATCCATCCAGGATTTATCCGAGAAAGGCGGATTGACTACGATATAGTTGAAGGTTTTCAGCAGTTCGGGGTTGTTATCATCTTTATACTGGGGTGCAGACAAGGTGCTTTTATTGCCGACAATAACGCCGGCGCCCTTGTTGTGCAGGACCAAGTTCATGCGAGCCAGACCGGCGGTGGAGTTATCCTTTTCCTGGCCATAGATAGAGATCTCACAAGGAGCCTCATCCGCCGCACGAATCAGCAGCGAACCGGAACCGCAAGCAGGATCGTAGACTGTCATGCTGGGGTCGGTGGCTTTATCAATACCGATCACCTTTGCCATAATCCGGGAGACTTCGCCCGGCGTATAGAACTGGCCCTTGCTCTTACCCGAATCCTGAGCAAATTTCCGCATCAAAAATTCGTAGGCGTCGCCTAGAATGTCATCACCGCCAGCGCGGTTGTTGGTGAAGTCCAACTCTGGTTTCTGGAAAATTTCTACGAGACCAGAGAGCTTATCTACCGCTTCCTTGTCGGTGCCCAGCTCCTCGCTGTTGAAGTCGGCAATGTCGATAATGCCTTTCAAGTCGTTGGCTTCTGCCAGCTTGCCAATGATGATATTGATGCCTTCACCAATGTTTTTCTTATATTTTAGAGCAACAATATCGTCAAAGCTACCGCCTTCCGGTACTTCAATGTCCCAATTATCGCTGCTCTTGAAGCGGTCGGACACATACTTCACAAACAGCAGTGTCAAAATGTAATCCTTATACCGAGCAGGTTCCACACCGCCCCGCAGTTTATCACACGCGGCCCATATCTGGCTATAAATTTCGCTCTTTTTGATTGCCATCGGTACCTCTCCGTTCTCTTTTTAATTTCCTGTCAGGTTCCCATTTACTCCTCTGGCGGAACGGGGATGTACACCATTTTCAGGGGGATCATTTTGCGGTATTTTATGCTGAGTTGGTCGTAATATTTCAAGACCAGATCCACAAGTTCTGTGCCGTTAATACCGCGAATAATAGGGGTGCTATCCAGATATTTCTGCGCATTTTGGGTATAGTTGGACAGTGTCACAAACAGACCATAATCTCCTTCACGCATAGCACCTTTTAAGGACTGGATGGTAGTCTCTTTGATGTCTCCATCCTGGCTTTTGACCTGGACAACAATGCGGGGCGGCAGCTCGTCTTTATAGGCGGTAATGTCGATGCCACTATCCCCACCATGCGGAGACAGAATCGTGCGGTAGCCCATGGCCTGCAAAAGATTTGCGACAAACGGCTCCAGATCATAACCTTTCAGATTCTTGCTCAGCTCTTTCAAGATAAAGTCGCGGGTAGCCTCGATGATTTCATCCGCTGTTTGTGCCACTGTCTCATCGGTATCCGGCTCCAGAATATTGCCTTTGAAATCTTTATCCAGAGCCTTAAAATACTCATCTGCATAGTTTTTCACCTGGAAAAAGCTCAGCGCCGAGCCAACTTCATGCAGAGCGCCCTGGGAAAAGGCTGTACGCGGCAGATGTTTGAGCCACTTTACTTTCCGGCGATTAGGATACAGTGCTGCGGTAGCCTCATAGAAATAGGCACTCTCCACGACCCCAATATTGATCTTACGGTCAATTTTGGACGGGAACACCACATAGTCTCCTTCCTGTACCTCGTGGACAAACCGATACAGCATTCCAGCACTTGTGGGAATCGAACCTTTTTTAGCGTCCGGATAGGTCGCAATATATTTTTCTTTGTAGGCATCACGAGATGCACTTATGACCGACAAGTCGCCCATCTCTTCCCAGCCGATTGCAATTAGATTCTGATTCAAAAAAAGAGGATCGTCCATCGTATGGATTCCCCAAACCGTTTTGTTTGCTGCCGCCATCACAGCCACACTCCTATCCGATCTTTCACAGCTTTTCAGCCTGTTAGAGCCTTGTATCCAGAAAGTGGCCTTCAAATATCAGACCACTTTATCGAAAGTCTTACTTATTTTTCTTCCGGGACAAACTCCAGAATATCATCCACACCGCACCCCATCACGCGGCAAATCTTCTCGATGCTTTCGATAGAAACATACTCGTTGCGCTTTAGACGGGTGATAATATTGGCACTAAAACCGGCCTTCTCTTTTAGCTGTGCGTTGCCTATCTTTTTGTCAATCATCAGATGGAATAAGCGGTCATAACAAATCGCCATATTAGTCCCTCCAAAGCAAAAAATGCTTGGATTCATTTTATCACATTTTCGTGAAAAACTCAACTTTATGTCTAATCAGCGGACATTATCAATGTTATGAAAAGAGAGCCTTTCTTTTCTCGCCTTTTTGCATACTCCACCAGCTCCCGCGCGTTGCTGGCGGGGTGCCAAGCATAGGAGATGAGGTAGTCTACATGATCCACAACATAACGGTTTGCTCTCACGATTGCAACCTTGCGCGGAACACTTTCCATCCCTGGTGGATAAAAGGTGCTGTCAAATCCATCTGGAGTTGGGATGGGCCGCTCCTCCGGATGGTATGGCAGCAGCAAAGTGAGCTTCACTTCCGGGTAAAAACGCTTTGCTTCTTTGACTGCCGATACTGCAAGGCGGTCAAATCCACCATAGTAACCGACGATGATTTCTGTGACGCCATATTCCAAAATGTGCTACTCAACAGCTGCATACAATGACGGGTAAATCTCTTCTGATGTCTCTCGGTGTCCGATAAAGAAACAGCTTTTTCCGCCCAAATTTCTCCCTCCTTCGTAGTTGCGTTTATCGTTAAAATTATACGATATAAATGATTAAATCACAACGATTTATCAAAGTATAATTTACGAAGAACACAAGCAAAGGAGTGATGCAGGTGAAGGATATTCTCTCGATTATAACCGCGTATCGAGAGGAGCGGGGCTGGACAGAGTATCAGCTTGCAGAACGCTCCGGTTTGCCGCAATCCACGATCTCCTCATGGTATCACAAGAACATGGTTCCGACCATTCCATCCCTGGAGAAAATCTGCACAGCCTTTGACATTACGCTATCTCAACTATTTGCCGAAGAAGATGCACCTGTTTCCTTGACTGAGGCGCAGAAAAAGCTTCTAGAACGCTGGTCAAGATTGAGCGAAGAACAGCAAGCTGTTGTATTTGCTTTGATTGATAAGATGTAAAAAATCCGTCAGAGGCGCACCCTTTAGAGTGTTGCTTCTGGCGGATTTTCTTTGCCATCAATCTAACGGAGTTTTCTTTGTTACTGCTTTTAGATACAATTCAGGGTCCCCATTCAAAATCAGTTCGGCATAGGACAGCGGATCATTATAGATCAGCCAGTCCAGCTCTGACCGCTGGTACATACTGTTGGCCACCTCGTTCTCCACGGCAGTGCAGTCGATGGAGAGCAGCGTCCCATCATCCAGGCGCAGTTCCACGCAGGCGGTATCCAGGTTAAACTCACAAGACAAAATTTTTCTCATACTCGTTACCTCCCAATGCTTAAATTTTGGTTGGTTTTCCGCAGCGGCATAAGGGCCGTTTCGGTCGTTTTAGATACAGGCAAGCAATGCGTGCGGATAGCCACACACAAATCCGGCAAGCAATGCGAGTGTTAATACACACTCACATTTCCTACCGTCTGCTTGTTGAGGGCAGCGCCCCCAAACCCCTTTTGAACACAGGATTTCATTCTGTGGCTACGCGTTCTCCGAACGCTTCTGAGGAATACGCCAAAACGCCGTACCCCTTTGGGGAAGGGTGTAACAAATCCTGACCCCCTTATAGCCTTTGGGGCTACCGTGAAACAGTGTAGCCCTGGGAGGATAGGGGTGGCAAAATACCACCCCATTTTTTCCTTTCCGCGACGGTTGCGACGGTCGCAACGGTGCTGGGAGTACCCCTCAAAACACCGTCGCGACCGTTGCGAGCGTCGCGCTTTACTCGATTACTTCAAACGCAGGTGCTTCCACCACCATGTAAGTCAGCCGGATACGCCGCCCGGCGTGCTTGGTTTTGTTCTCGTACTTCACCTGATGTTCTTCCAACAAGCGGCTGGCATTCACATTTAAATGCTTGGTGAGCCGGTTTACCGCCATATCCGTTTGAATCGCCTGAGCCAGCTCAGTGGGACTGCCTTCCCATTCCCGGTTGTCAGCAGACACGATCTTCGCTACGGCTTCCAGTACGGGGTCCGGGGTCTGCTTCCAAAGCTCATTCTCCGCATGGTCAAGGCTCCAAATCAGGTTCTCCTGATCCTTGCTCAGATACAGCCGCTGATCCGGCTGGTCTCTGCCTACCACCTCCAAAGTGGCCTTGCTATCTGTCCGCTTCTCCTTCTGCATCAGGAGCGCACCATCTGCACACCCCAGCAAGCCCGTGGTCCCCGAGATCATCTCAAAGCTGTCTCCCGCAGGCTGCTTTCTGGTATGGTGGACGATCAGAACGCAGACGCCATACCGATCAGCAAATTGCTTTAGCTTGCCGATTACCTCATAGTCGCTGGAGTAGCTGTAACTATCATTCACCACCTCACGGACTTTTTGTAGGGTATCCACGATAATCAGCTTGGTATCACTGTGTTCCCGGACGAACTTTTCCAGCTGTTCATCCAGGCCGCTACCGATCATCTTAGCGTTGGTGGCGAAGTGGAGGGAGCTTGTCCCCTCCACTCCGAACATTCGGAACATCCGGCTCTGTAAGCGGCTCTCGTCATCTTCTAGGGCAAGATAGAGCACGGTGCCCTGGTGGACTTTGTAGCCCCACAGATCTTGCCCGGTGCTGACATGATGGGCGATCTGCGCCACCAGGAAGGACTTGCCGATTTTAGGCGCTCCGGCAAGGATGTATGCTCCTGTATAGAGCAGGTTCTCAATCACCGCAAACTTGCCCTCGAACACATTGTCCATCAGTTCGTCCAGGGTCACAGTATGCAGATAGGCCGGGTCGCTCATGCGGCGCATTTTCTGGTAAAGTTCCTCCAAATCTCTTTCCGGGGAATTGCTTTTTTCGTCCGGGTCTGGTATAGTGGTCTTGTAATTTTGAGAGATTGACTGCCCATCATCTGCGCCAACAGATGAGCCCTGGGCGGTCATTTTCTTTTTTTCATCGATCATAGGCAAAATCCTCCTGCATCCCGTTCATAATGGTAGCGATCATCTGGATGGTGTCCAGCAGCTCGTCGTTCACGCCCTGCCCAGCCTCGATCCGGCGCAGCTCGTCCAGCACAGCGGCCAGCTGATCCCGCAGCGCCTTGTAGACCCTGGGGTTGCCCTGGACCACCACATCCCGGCAGAGCAGCCGTCGGATGATATAGTCCTGCTTGGTCAAGCCAGTGAGCTTCACCGCCGTCTCGATCTGGGCGTCCTCCTCCGGGGAGACTCGGAAAGCCACGGTCTTGTTCCTCCAACGGTTGTGCTTGTCCAAATTCTTTGCTGACATTTTAATTGCCCCTTTCCATATTCAGTTTATCTGCCATTTCCGCCTGCTTGGACGGAAACAGGTGCGCATAGTTGTAGGTGATGTCGATGCTCTCGTGGCCTACTCGGTCCGCGATAGCGGTGACTGAGAATCCCATATCGATCAAAAGTGAAACCGCACTGTGACGAATATCATGGATTCTGATACGCGGCACCCCAGCTTCCTTGGCTCCCCGATCCATCTCCCGGTGGAGATAGCTCTTGGTAACAGTGAACATTCTGTCGTCTGGCCCGATTCCGTAGAGCATCTTGATGTAATCCTGGATTTCTTCGGCCAGAAACTGCGGCATGGTAATGACCCGATTGCTCTTTTCCGTCTTGGGGGTAGTAATCAGATCCTGGCCATTCAACCGCTGATAGGATTTATTGATGGTAACGGTACGCTTCTCAAAATCAAAGTCCGCCGGGGTCAGAGCAAGCAGCTCCCCCTCCCGGATACCGCACCAGTAGAGCATCTCAAAGGCATAGAAGGATAGCGGCTTGTCCATCATCACCTCGGCAAATTTCAGATACTGCTCCTTGGTCCAGAACATCATCTCTCGGTTTTTCTTTTTGCCCATGCTGCCCGCCTTCTTGCAGGGATTCTCCCGGAGGTTGTAGTACCGAACCGCGTGGTTAAAAATGGCACTGAGCTGATTGTGGACCGTTTTCAGGTACACCGGCGAGTAGGGCTTGCCGTTCTCGTCCTTATGGTTCAGCATCTCGTTCTGCCAGGTAATGATCTGCTGGGCGGTGATGTTACACATTTTCAGCCTGCTGAAGTAGGGCAGCAGCTTAGTACGGATGATGTGGTCCTTGGTAGCCCAGGTGTTCTCCTTGAGCCGGGTTTTCATATCCGCCGTGTAGAGGTCCACGAAACTCTTGAAGGTCATGTCCAGATCAGCGCTGGTCTTGTTGAGCTGTTCCCGCTCCCAAGCTTGCGCCTCTCGCTTGGTCTTGAAGCCCCGCTTTTGGGTCTGCTTGCGCTCGCCATTCCAGTCAGTGTACCGGTAGACTGCCCGCCAGGTGTTTGTCTTTTCTTCCTTATAGACTGCCATGATTAGCCCTCCTTTCCCGTCTTGCCATAGCAAAACTTCTCCATGAAAAAGTTCCGATTGACCCGCCCGGAGATGGTCAGATAACCCTTGTCCCGGAGTTCGGCGTTGAGCTTGTGGATCACCTTGTAGGCGTGGGACTTGGAGATGCCCAGCTCCTGGGCCACTTCCTCCACACGCATAAAGTTTTGTGCCTGCATGGATAATACCTTCCTTTCTTCGTTGATGGCTGCTGCGGATGAATATTGTGTTCCATAAATGCCTCCTCACTTTCGTCCGCCACTTTTTTCCCGGATGTATAACCGGGGGATTGCGGCAGTTCTTTTTTATTTATTGATTCTAAGCTATTATGCTTAGTTTATTGTCATTATACTAAGCATAATAGCTTGTGTCAATCGTATTGTGGAAAATAAATTAAATAAAATTGTTTAGCATTCTCTTGACTTTACTAAGCATTTCTGCTACGCTTTTCCTAAAGACAACCAACGATTGGAGTGGATGATATGGCGATTGGCGAACGGATTCACTTTTTCCGTCTCCTGCGGGGGATGACGCAGAAATATCTCGGTATGGCGCTGGGCTTCCCGGAGAAGTCCGCTGATGTGCGCCTGGCGCAGTATGAAACAGGATCAAGAACCCCCAAAACGGACCTGACTGCTGCCCTAGCCCAGGTACTGGATGTCTCGCCCCATGCGCTCTCCGTCCCGGACATAGACTCCTATGTGGGGCTGATGCACACCCTGTTTACCCTGGAGGACAACTATGGGCTCAAGATCAGCGAGATGGATGGAGAAGTCTGCCTGAAAGTTGATGTGCGGAAGAACAAGGACGCCGCCCGGCTGCACGAGATGCTCTGTTCCTGGCAGCAGGCCGCTGCCATGCTGGAGGCGGGCGAAATCTCCAAAGAGGATTACGACAAGTGGCGCTACCATTACCCTGAATTTGACAAGTCCCAGAACTATGTGAAGGTGCCGCCCCAGGACCTCTTTTGATCCTCTCACTTGTAGGCCACGGGAGAGGCCGTTTGTTGCACAAAATAATAATAAAAAGAAAAAGAGAGCTAATTGACTAATCAAAATCAGTTAGCTCTCTTTTGATGAATAATGAAAAAGTGTTGCCAAATCGTTGCCACAAGGGGTCTTAACCCCTCAAAAATCCAGTAAAATCAGGCTTTTCCGGGCCTCTGAAATTATTCCCACTCAATAGTCGCGGGGGGCTTGGAGGTAATATCGTAGACGATGCGGTTGATGTGGGGCACCTCATTGACGATACGGACGGAGACCCGGTCCAGCACATCGTAGGGGATCCGGGTCCAATCGGCGGTCATAAAGTCCGTGGTGGTGACACTGCGGAGGGCCAGAGTATAATCATAGGTCCGGCCATCGCCCTGCACACCTACGGAGCGCATATTGGTCAGCACCGCGAAATACTGGCTCATGGCGCTCTCCAGATGCGCCTTGGCAACCTCGTCCCGGAAGATGAAATCCGCCAGACGCAGAATATCCAGTTTTTCCTTCGTCACATCCCCCAGACAGCGGATGGCAAGGCCGGGGCCGGGGAAGGGCTGACGCATCACCAGATACTCCGGCAGACCCAACTCACGGCCCAGCTGCCGCACCTCGTCCTTAAAGAGCATCCGCAGAGGCTCGATGATCTCCTTGAAATCCACATAATCCGGCAGACCGCCCACATTGTGATGGCTCTTGATCACAGCAGCGTCACCGGCGCCGGACTCGATCACATCCGGGTAAATCGTACCCTGAGCCAGGTAATCCACCTGGCCGATTTTTTTTGCTTCCGCCTCAAAGACCCGGATGAATTCCTCGCCGATGATCTTCCGTTTGCGCTCCGGCTCACTGACGCCGGCCAGCTTGCTCAAAAACAGCTTCTCCGCGTTGACCCGGACGAAGTTGATGTCCCACTTTCTGAAGGCCTCCTCTACCTCGTCTCCCTCGTTGAGACGCATGAGGCCGTGGTCCACAAATACGCATGTCAGTTGATTGCCTACGGCCTCCGCTATCAGCGCCGCCGCCACAGAGGAATCCACGCCGCCGGAGAGGGCCAGCAGTACCTTGCCGTCCCCCACCTTTTCCCGGATCTGACGGATGGCAACATCCTTATAATCCCCCATGGTCCACTGCCCCTTTGCGCCGCAGACCTCATAGAGGAAGTTGCGGAGCATGGCGGTGCCGTAGGCGGTGTGATTCACCTCCGGGTGGAACTGGACGCCGTAAAAGCCCCGGCGCTCGTCACAAATGGCCACGTTGGGACAGGCGTCGGAATGGGCCACCAGTTCAAAACCCTCCGGCACCTTCTCCATATAGTCGCCGTGGCTCATCCAGGTAACGCTCTCGGCAGGCAGGCCCTTGAACAGCTTGCAGTCGGTTCTGAAATAGGTCTCCGTCTTGCCGTACTCCCGGGCGGAATCCGCCGTAGCCGCCGTCACCCGGCCGCCCAGATTGTGAGCGATGAGCTGACAGCCGTAGCAAATGCCCAGAATGGGAATCCCCAGCTTGAAGATCTCCGGGTCCGCCTGCGGGGACGCGGGATCGTACACACTGTTGGGCCCACCGGTAAAGATAATGCCGATGGGGGCCATCGCCTTGATCTCCGCCACCGGGGTGGTATAGGGCCTGACCTCGCAGTATACGCTGCATTCCCGGACCCGCCGGGCGATGAGCTGATTATACTGACCTCCGAAATCGAGAACTAAAACGGTTTGTGATGCCATAGGGACCTCCTGAAAAATAAATTCAGATATTGCGCCTTTATGTGTTTTCGCGCTCCAGCGCCGCCTGGACAAAGCCCTTGAACAGCGGATGGGCGTGGTTGGGCCGGGACTTGAATTCCGGGTGATACTGAACGCCCACAAAGAACGGCTGGTCCGTCAGTTCCACCGTCTCCACCAGCCGTCCATCGGGGGACAGCCCGGAGAGGACCAGTCCCGCAGAGGTGAGAGCCTCCCGGTAGTCGTTGTTGAATTCGTAGCGGTGGCGGTGACGCTCGGAGATCTCCAGCGTGCCGTAGCACCGCTCCATGGTGGTGCCGGGCCGGATCACACAGGGATAGGCCCCCAGCCGCAGCGTGCCGCCCTTGTCGATCTCGTCGCTCTGTCCCGGCATGAAGTCGATGACCTTGTTTTCGCACAGTTCGTTGAACTCGCCGGAATCCGCGTCGGCGATCCCAGCGGCGTGGCGTGCATATTCGATCACAGCGATCTGCATTCCCAGGCAGATGCCGAAATAGGGTACCCGATGCTCCCGGGCGTATTTCGCCGTCAGGATCATGCCGTTGATCCCCCGCTGGCCAAAGCCGCCGGGGACGATGATGCCGTCCAACGCGCCCAAAACCGCCTCCGCATCGCTTTCCGTAATGGTCTCGGAGTCGATCCAGCGGATGTCCACCTCAGCCCCCAGAGCATAGCCCGCATGGCGCAGTGCCTCTGCCACGGAGAGATAAGCGTCATGAAGCTGAACGTATTTGCCCACCAGCCCGATGGTCACACGTCTGTCCGCATGTTTGATCCGCTCCACCATGTGTTCCCACTCCGTCAGCTCCGGGGCCGGGGCGTCGATACCCAACTCCCGGCATACCACAGAGGAAAAGTGGGACTGCTCCAGCATCAGCGGCGCTTCATACAAACAGGGCAGCGTGATGTTCTCAATGACGCAGTCGGGCTTTACATTGCAGAACATGGAGATTTTCTGGAAAATAGAAGGCTCCAGCGGCTCGTCGCACCGGAGGACGATGAGGTTGGGATTGATCCCCATGCCCTGAAGCTCCTTGACAGAGTGCTGGGTGGGCTTGGACTTGTGCTCATCGGAGCCCCGGAGGAAGGGCACCAACGTCACATGGATAAAGAGGCTGTTCTCCCGGCCCACCTCCAGAGAGATCTGCCGGACAGCCTCCAGAAAGGGCTGGGACTCAATATCGCCGATGGTGCCGCCGATCTCGGTGATGACCACGTCGGCGTCCGTCTGCTTACCCACCCGATAGACAAATTCCTTGATCTCATTGGTGATGTGGGGGATCACCTGCACGGTGGAGCCCAGATACTCCCCCCGGCGCTCCTTGTTCAGAACGTTCCAGTACACCTTGCCGGTGGTGAGGTTGGAGTATTTGTTCAGATCCTCGTCGATGAACCGCTCATAGTGACCCAGATCCAGATCCGTTTCCGCGCCGTCCTCGGTGACGTAGACCTCGCCGTGCTGATAGGGGCTCATGGTGCCGGGGTCCACATTGATGTAGGGGTCCAGCTTCTGAGCGGCCACCTTCAGCCCTCTTGTCTTTAAAAGGCGGCCCAGAGACGCCGCGGTAATGCCCTTACCCAACCCGGATACCACGCCGCCGGTCACAAAAATGTATTTCGTCATACGTCCTCCTCCGAAAATTTCACGTTCTGTCTACGCAGTCCCGCTTTGGCAGTTTTTATTTATAAGTCGACAAGATCTGCTCCGCCACGGCCCGCTTCGTCACACAGCGATCCATCGCCTGCTTTTCGATGTATCGGTGGGCCTCCTGCTCCGTCATATTCAGTTCCCCGATCAGCAGCCACTTGGCCCGGTTCACAAGGCGGATCTCCTCCATTTTTTCCTCAATGGTGGCATTCTTCTTTTCCAGCCCCCGCAAACGCTCCCGGGTACCGCACAGCAGCCGCAGGGATTGGGTAAACAGCTGGGTCGACATAGGCTTGGACAGCACCAGAACGCCCTGTGGCGTCAGCCGTCCGTCAATATCCGGAAAATACTCTGCCTTCACCAGCAGCAGTACCCCGGCGGCGCTGTGCTGGCAGATATCCTGCGCCAGTCGGGTGCCGAACTCATCCGGCAGCGGCGTGTTGATCACCACCAGATCGCAGCTGTTTTCCAGCAGCCCCCGGCGGGCACCGGCGGCGTCCGTCAGCACCGTGACCGGCCAATAGAACCGCTCCGGCAGAAGGCTCCGGACGGATTCATTGAATTTTGCGGAGGCGGACACCACCAGAACGCTGTACGCATGGCCAAGCTCCATCGTTGTCCCCCTCCTTTTCTATGCTTTTTACCGCGTGCTTTCTGAGCGGTCAGGTATAGTATTGGATGATCGCTGCAGGAAGATGTTCTTTGATAAAATCACTGGCGGCGGCAGCTGCCTTGGCCTCCGCCCAGGTCTCCGGCAGTCTGCGGTACCGGGCCCGGATCTCCTCCGGCGCCGTGTAGAGGTTCAGATCCGCCGCAGGCGGCAGCTGCATGTTGTGAGCAACGCCCTCCATTCCCGCCCGAATCAGCAGGACAAAGGCCAGATACGGGTTGCACAGCGGGTCCGGAGACCGCAGTTCCGCCCGCCGGTATTCCCCCACCGCCGCCGGGACCCGGATGAGCTGAGAGCGGTTCTCAGCGGACCAGGAAAGATAGCCGGGTGCCTTCCAGCTTCCAAAGCGGCGGTAGGATTCCTCCGTGGGGTTCAGGAACGCCGTCATGGCCTCCACATGGGCCAGCACCCCGGCAAGGACCTGGGGCATCACGTCCCGCTTATCCTCGCTGACAGCGGAGAAGTTGATGTGCATTCCGTTGCCCGCCTTGTCTGCCAGAGGCTTGGGTCCGAAATCGGCATACAGCCCGTTCCGGGCCGCCACCGTATCCACAGCCGCCCGGAAGGTCACGGCGTTATCCGCCGCAGTGACCGGGTCTGCATAGCGGAAATCAATTTCGTTCTGGCCGGGGCCCTCCTCATGGTGAGAGCTTTCCGGCCGGATGCCCATGCGCTCCAGCGTCAGGCAGGCCTCCCGGCGGACATTCTCCCCCTTGTCTGCCGGGGCAATGTCCATGTAACCGGCACGGTCATAGGGAATTTTGGTAGGCTCGCCGTCCTCGTCCAGCCGGAACAGATAGAATTCCATCTCTGTTCCGAAGGCAAAGGTCAATCCGGCCTTTTTGGCGTCCTCTACCGTTTTTTTCAACAGGCTCCGGGCGTCCGCGCCGATGACGGTGCCGTCTGGCTGGGTCACGGCGCAGAACATCCGCACCACCCGTCCATGCTCCGGCCGCCAGGGCAGCACACAGAGGGTGGACGGGTCCGGGCGCAGCAGCAGATCAGAGTGGACCTCCCCGCCGAAGCCGGGAATGGCGGAGCCGTCGATGGCAATACCGTACTGGAAGGCCCGGTCCAGTTCCTCCGGCATAATGGCGATATTTTTCTGGCGGCCCGCCGCGTCGCAGAAGGCCATGCGGATGAACTTCACGTCCTCCTCCGCCGCATACTGCTTGATCTCCTCAACCGAATACTGCATATTGTCTCCGCCTTTCCGTTATGGTTTCCGTATGCATGCCCGGCGATCCAGGCCCCCTCATTTTTTGATGCAACTGTTATAGCACACCTTTTCATGAATTTACAATATGTAAAACAGAAAAAATCATGGTTTTCCGAGACTTATTCTCCGTCATGCTCACACATTGGAGGCTGCTGGTCTGGTCTCCTGTCCTGTTTTGCGCTCTGCGGCGATTCTTTTCCAACCGCCAGCCCGTTCTGCAACAAAAAAGGCGTCCACTTCCAACGGGAGCCATGCTCCCACTGAAAATGAACGCCTTTGCTCATTTTGTATTCAAAAAAGACCTGATTCAACAAATTAGGTTAAATCGTACCATGTGCGTCCGCGCTTGTCAATCATTTTTCTGTCGAACACGGTGCAAAAAGGAGGGCCTGCGCCCTTCCTTTTGTCCTTGGCTGCCTCTTATACCGTGCCGGTGACGATCAGCTCGCTGACGCCGGGGGTCACGGCCCACGCCCCGGTCACCGGGTCCTGGGTGTACGTGGCCGCAGGGACGGTGATCTGCCCCGCTGTTGTGGCGAACAGTCCAGTGGTCCCGTCATAGGTGTACTGCGTACCGGCAGTCCAGGGTGCACCGTTGTAGGTCACCGTGAGACCGTTGAGAACCGGATCGAAGGTATCCCGGAGGATCACATCGTCCGTCGCGGTGACGGGGGTATTGCCGGTGTTCTGGATGATAAAGGTGTAGGTGATCCGGCCGTTCTCCGCTACCACCGTGGGATTCAGCCCCTTGGTGATGGACAGTCTCGGGCTGCTCACCACGCCAACTGTCTCCTCCGCCGTCACAGGTGCGGCCAGCCCGCCGCCGGTCACGGTGACGGTGTTGACAATACTGGATTCCGCTGCCAGCGGCGCGTAGTGGGTCACCTCCGTCTCGTAGATCACAAGGGCGCTGCCCCCGGCAGGGACCGTGATGCCGGTGACGGTCATGGGCGGTCCGGCGTTGACGGCCGGAGCGGCTTGCAGTGCGCCGTTCACATAGTACCGAACGCTGCCCGGCAAATAGGCCAGCGGATACAGGGTCGCTCCGCCAAAGGCGTAGCCGCCCAGGTTGTCGGAAATGGTCAGGCCCGTCAGGGGCGTGACGCCGCTGTTGGTAAGGCTGACCACATACGTGACCGTCCCGCCCGGCTCGTAATTCTCCCGCACCGCCGTTTTCGCGGCGGTCAGGACCTCCCTCAGCTCCCCGGTGACAATATTGGAATTGACGGTGCCGCCGGTATAGGTGAGGGTCGCCATATTCTGAAAGGATGTGGGCATAAAACAAGCCTCCTTAAAATCGCTCAGATTCGCGCGTCTGCGCGTTCCATTCTATGCGCCGGAACAGCACACGGTCCCCCGCCATTCTCTAAAAGCAATAAAAAAAACAGCCCGCCTTTGGCACTTTCGGAAAAAATCTGGTTTTGCCGTGGGAAAGCGTTGATTTTTTTTGGGAACCGTGCTATCTTGATAACAAGCGAAATCGTTTTCTTGCGGATGTAGTTTCCGCATGTCTGTTAACGGACACAGAAAAATCCGTTTGCGCTTTCGCCAACCTTTTCCCCGCAAACCATTTTCTATTTGTACGCTTATCCAAATAATGATCCTAAATATTCATAAGGAGGACGTTTTATGTTTGATCCGAAAACTGTTTCCCTGGGTATTGCTCCCATCGGCTGGTGCAATGACGATATGCCGGAGCTGGGTGCCGAGAACACCTTCCAGCAGACCGTCAGCGAGATGGCTCTGGCCGGCTTCACCGGCTGCGAGATCGGCAACAAGTATCCCACCGACCCCGCTGAGCTGAAGAAGGCTCTGGACCTGCGCGGTATGCGCATCGCCAGCCGCTGGTATTCTTCCTTCATCCTGACCCGTTCCATGGAGGAAGAGGAGAAGGACTTCATCGCCAACCTGGACTTCCTGGAGGCTGTCGGCGCAAATCACATCAACGTCTCCGAGCAGAGCTACTCCATCCAGGGCAAGGTGGACGTGCCCATCCTCACCGGCGGCCACAAGCATGTCATGAACGATGAGGAGTGGGATCGCTTCTGCAAGGGTCTGAACCGTCTGGGCCAGATCGCTTCCGAGCGTGGCTTCAAGCTGTGCTTCCATCATCACATGGGCACCGTGGTCCAGACCAGCGAGGAGACCGACCGCATGATGTCCAACACCGATCCCCGGTATGTGTTCCTCTGCTATGATACCGGCCACTTCACCTTCGCCGGCGAGGATCCCCTGGCCATGCTGAAGAAGTATGTGGACCGCGTGGGCCATGTCCATCTGAAGGATATGCGTCTGCCCGTGGTGGAGGAAGCCCGCAAGAACAACTGGTCCTTCCTGCAGTCCGTCCGCAATGGCGCTTTCACCGTCCCCGGTGACGGCAACGTGGACTTCGATCCCGTGTTCAAGGTGCTCTCCGATGCCGGCTATCAGGGCTGGCTGCTGGTGGAGGCTGAGCAGGATCCCGCCAAGGCCAATCCTCTGGAGTACGCCATCAAGGGCCGTACCTACATCCGGGAGCACACCGGTCTGTAAATCGCGCGATAGGAGGACCCCGGTCCTCCCCACCGCGTTTCCATACCACTTTTTGACATCAAACAGGAGATGTTTCCAATGACTTATTTCAATAAGAACAAGGAACTCAAGCGGGGCTACAACGCCTATATCGACGAATCCACCAACTACATGGGTACCCTGATGAATGTGGGCCTGCTGGTGATGGAGGACGGCGACACCTATACCTACGAAAGCGCCGACCGCGAGGTTGCCATCCTGCTTTTCGAGGGCAAGGTCACCTATGAATACGCCGGCAAGACCGTTGAGGCCGACCGCCCCAACTGCTTCCATCACGAAGCCTACTGCCTGCTGGCTCCCAAGGGCACCAAGATCACCCTGACGGCTCACAGCCACAGCGAGCTTTACATGCAGGACACCCTGAACGAGAAGGATTATGAGCCGGTCATGTACACCCCGGAGACCGTCCAGACCCAGCACGCCGGTTCCAAGGGCGAGCTGATGGGTGCTATGGAGCGTGAGATCAAGACCTTCTTCGACTATGACAACGCCCCCTTCTCCAACATGGTGCTGGGTGAGGTGCTGAACCGTCCCGGCAAGTGGTCCTCCTATCCTCCTCATCATCATCCCCAGCCGGAGGTCTATTTCTACCGTTTCGACTATCCTCACGGCTTCGGCGCCGGTTTTGCCAACGGCGATGTTTACAAGACCGAGCAGAACGGCTGCGCCGTCATCAACCACGGCTTCCACTCTCAGGTGGTGGCTCCCGGCTACGCCATGTGCTACGCCTGGGGTATCCGGCATCTGGAGGGCGATCCCTGGCTGAAGACCCGCATCGACGACAAGGAGCACGAGTGGCTGTGGAAGCCCGATGCCAATGACCACATCTATCCCAATCATTGATCGGAGGTAACAAAAGCATGAAAACTGTCCGTTTGACCATGGCGCAGGCTTTGGTCCGTTTTCTGGAAAATCAGTACATGGAGGTTGACGGTGCCCAGCACCGCTTCGTCCGCGGCGTGTTCATCATTCCCGGCCACGGCAACGTGGTGGGTCTCGGTCAGGCGCTGAGCCAGGAGGCCAAGCACCTGGAGATCTATCAGGGCAAGAACGAGCAGGGCATGGCCCAGGCCGCCGTGGCCTTCGCCAAGCAGATGAAGCGTAAGCAGATCTGCGTTGCCACCTCCTCCGTGGGCCCCGGCGCCGCCAACATGGTCACCGCCTGCGGCACCGCCACCGCCAACAACATTCCCCTGCTGGTGCTGCCCGGCGACACCTACGCCTGCCGTCAGCCCGACCCCGTTCTGCAGCAGGTGGAGCACACCAACTCCTTGGCCACCACCACCAATGACGCTTTCAAGGCTGTGTGCCGCTACTGGGACCGCGTTGTCCGCCCCGAGCAGCTGATGAGCGCTATGATCAACGCCTTCCGGGTGCTGACCGATCCCGCAAACACCGGTGCGGTCTGCGTTGCCATGCCCCAGGACGTTGAGGGTGAGGCTTATGATTATCCCGTGAGCTTCTTCGCCAAGCGTGTCTGGCGTCTGGAGCGCCGCCCCGCCACCGAGGCCGCTCTGACTGACGCTGCCGAGGCCATCCGCAAGGCCAAGCGCCCCATGATGATCTGCGGCGGCGGCGTCCGCTATTCCGAGGCGCACGCCGAGTTCCTGCACTTTGCCGAGACCTTCGGCATCCCCTACGGCGAGACCCAGGCGGGCAAGTCCGCCACCGACTGGCTGCACCCCCTGAACTTGGGCGGCGTGGGCACCACCGGCTGCTCCGCAGCCAACGAGATCGCCCGGAAGGCCGATCTGGTCATCGGCGTGGGCACCCGCTACACCGACTTCACCACCGCTTCCAAGTGGCTGTTCAAGGATACCTGCAAGTTCGTCAACATCAACGTCTCTGAGTTCCAGAGCCTGAAGATGGAGGCTGTCCCCGTGGTGGCTGACGCCAAGGAAGCCCTGCCCCGTCTGGAAAAGCTGCTGGAGGGCTATCAGACCGCCTATAAGGATGAGGTCAAGGTCGCCAAGGAGAAGTGGATCGATGAGCTGAACCGTCTGGATCACATCACCTTCTCCGACAAGAAGAGCTGGAAGCCGGAGATCAATGACGCCAACGCTGATTCCGCCAAGCGCTTCGCGCAGGACGTCAATGCCCAGCTGACCCAGACCTCTGCTCTGGGCGCCATCAACGCCATGATGAGCGAGGGCGACGTTGCCATCGGCGCCGCCGGCTCTCTGCCCGGCGATATGCAGCGGATGTGGCGTCCCACCGGCGTTGACACCTACAACATGGAGTACGGCTATTCCACCATGGGCTACGAGGTGGCCGGCGCTCTGGGCGTGAAGCTGGCCATCGGCGACAAGCACGAGGTCTATTCCTTCTGCGGTGATGGCAGCTTCAATATGCTCCACGGTGAGCTGATCACCGCCTGCCAGGAGCACAAGAAGATCAACATCTGCCTGTTCGACAACGCCTCCTTCGGCTGCATTAACAACCTGCAGGTTGGCCACGGCAACGTTACGCTGTGCACCGAGCTGCGCTATCGCAATAAGGATGGTCTGTTCGGCAACTTCATGAACATCGACTACGCCAAGGTGGCGGAGGCTTACGGCTGCAAGAGCTACTCCGTCCGCACCATGGAAGAGCTGGTGGCCGCCTTCGAGGATGCCAAGAAGGTAAAGAACATCCCCGTCCTCTTCGACATCAAGGTCCTGCCCAAGACCATGACCGACGGCTATTCCTCCTGGTGGCGCGTGGGTGACACCGAGGTGTCCGAACGCAAGGAGAACCTGGCGGCTTATGCCGACCTGCAGGCTCACCTGAAGGAAGTCCGGAAGTACTAAGATCATTTTTATTTACGAAAACCCATCTAAATTATAAAAAAGGAAGGTTATTAACATGGAAAAGGTATTGAAGATCGGCATTATCGGCTGCGGCGCTATCGGCAAGGATCACTGCCGCCGCATCATTGAGACCGTCCCCGGTGCTACCGTTGTGGCCGTGTCCGACTATGTGGCCGCCGCCGCTGACGACACCGCCGCCAAGTACGGCATCAAGTCCTACGGCAATGACTGCGATGGTATGATCAAGGATCCCGAGGTTGAGGCCGTGGTCATCACCTCCATCGACCCCACCCATCATGACTATGTCATGAAGACTCTGGCTGAGGAGAAGTGGTGCTTCTGCGAGAAGCCCCTGAGCCAGAACGCCGCTGACTGCGAGGACATCATCAAGCGCGAGCAGGAGATCGGCAAGCGTCTGGTGCAGGTGGGCTTCATGCGTCACTATGACCGCGGCTACGCCGAGATGAAGCGCATCATCGACTCCGGTGAGATCGGCAAGCCCCTGCTGATCAAGTGCTGCCACCGCAACGTTGCTCAGGGCCCGGGCTTCAAGACCGAGAACGGCGTCACCAACGTGGCCATCCACGAGCTGGACATCTGCCGCTGGCTGCTGGGCGACGAGTATGAGGACGTGCAGTGCGTCAAGGTCCGTCAGAGCTCCAACTCCAACAAGGGCTATGACAACCCCCAGGTCATGCTGATGCGCACCAAGAACGGCTGCTTCATCGACGTGGAGGTTCAGGTTGCTGACGGCTACGGCTATGACATCCAGTGCGAGGTCGTCTGCGAGAACGGCACCGTGAAGCTGCCCGATCCCTACGCTGTGGTCCGCCGCTCTCGTCCCGCCGGTTGGGACAGCGTCCAGCCCGCCGAGTCCATGCCCATCATGACCGACTGGAAGGAGCGCTTCATCGAGGCTTATGACATCGAGTTCTGCCAGTGGGTGGAGTCTGTCCACGCCGGCAAGCTCACCGGCCCCTCCTCCTGGGACGGCTATGTGGCCTGCGTGGCTGGCGACGCTCTGAACGCCTCCCGCGGCACCTCTCAGTTCATGAAGGTGGAGACCATGGAAAAGCCCGAGATGTACAAGTAATCTCACCCCATCCAATATAAAACACGGAGCCTGGCCAATGGTCAGGCTCCGTGTTTTTCCTTTTTCTGCAAATGCCGGAGTTTTCTCCGGCGCTTTTGCTTTTTCGATACAAACGCGGTTCAGCGTTCAAACAGCTTCCTCACTCCACTTCTAAGTGAACGGACTTATGAAACTGAGGCTCCACCAGACCGGGGAGCTCCACGGCGTCGGTAAAATACAGATTCTCGACGTACTCTTGCAGCAGGGACACCACATAGGGATGGGGCCGCTCGTCAGGCCGCCGGGCCGCCACCGTCACCACCGCCGTTTTGGGTTGGAGCTTTTCCAGCAGCTTCCGGGAGGTGGAATCGAAGGAGGCATGGTGGGGCACCTTCAGAATGTCACAGGGGGTCAGATTCACGGTCTCCCACACATGGGCGTAGGCGTCGCCGCCCAGAACGATCTCCTTGCCGTGGTAATACAGCCGCTGGCGCAGAGAGCACACGTTCATGGATTTGGCCCAGCGCACCAGTTCATAACCGTTCCGCTCTCCGTTGAAGGCCGCATCATAGATCTCCTTCTGCCGCCGGTACAGGGCCGGTTCGCCGCAGAGGATATCCATTTTCAGGTCCGGCGTCAGCTGGAGGGAAATCGTTTCCGTCCCCGGCACCAATTCAAACTGCTTGATACGATCGGGGTGACTTTGCAGCGCCTCGGTATAGATCTGGAGGCAGAGAAGGGCGTTTCTCGCAGCCTTGGGCAAGTTGTTATCCGGATGGAAGGGGTCCAGCTCCGGGGCATTTTCCGGAGGCAGATAGGTGGTGTAAAACCGGTCGATGGTCACGGCATCCAGCACCCGGCCGAGACCGCCGATATGATCCCGGTGGAAATGCGTAGCCAGAGCCACGTCCAGATGGGTCACGCCCAGTTCCCGGAGAAAATCTCCCGCATAGATCCGCTGAGACCGGGGATCCAGTTCTCCCGGATGATCGTCCCGTATCAGACAGTCATGGCCAAAATCCACCATCATGGCAAACTTCTGCCGCGTCCCCTCCATTTCCCGAATGAGAATACAGTCTCCGTTGCCTATGTTGATAAAGTCCAAAGCCAGCATACGCAGTCCCCCTCCTGTGTTGTTGTTACAAAGATACCATACTGCGTGAACGTTTACAATGAAAAGCGGTCCCTGCGTCAGCCAAAATTTCCGTTTGGATTTTGACAGTTCCCACAAGAAACCCGCGGCGGGCATTTTGCCCGCCGCGGGTTCTCTTCGTTTTGATCGGTTTCCCTTGAACAGTCACGCTTTTCCGTAAATGACCGTCTGCTGCCAGCCGCCGGAGCCTTCCTCCGTCCCGGTGTCTGGCAGGAGATCCGTTTCCGGCTCCGCAGGCTCCTCAGCCGGCGTCTCCGGCGGTGTGGACACGGCCCGGTTCTCCACTGTGATCTTCCGTGCGGTGATCCACTGTGCACCATCATTCCAATAGACGGTGACGGTATCTCCCACGTTCAGCAGCGGGGCCTCCGGCACCTGTGCGGCGCTGACATACACGGAGAAGCCGCTCTCCCCCTCAAAGCGGAGGTAATAGACGCTGGTCCCCTCGATCACGGCACTGCGGATCTCGGCAATGGTGCCCTTTGTCTCCTGGAGCGTCTGATCCTCTGCGGGCACCTCCGCATCGGCCCGGTCGATGATGCCGTTATTCAGCAGCGTTTTCCGGTAATTCTCCTCACACTGGGCCACAGTCTGCCCCGTCTCCACAATATTGTACTGTTGGACGTTCACCATGGCATACATCTTCACCAGACCGTCCTCGCCCTTCAAAGCCATGAAGTAGGTGGGCTGGTCGGCGATATTCAGCAACAGCGGGAAGGTGGCGGAATAGCGCATCTGCTGGACCTGGCTCTGGGCAGAGCTTTGGGCAGAGGTCTCCGTCGCACCGGCGCAGGGGTAGAACCGGGTCTCCTTGGTCCGCTGATTGGTGAGGATGAAGCCAATGTTGGACTGGTCGCTGGTAACGGAGGTCACGCCGGTGTACATATACACATCGTCATTGATGGCAATATAGTTCCAGCCCGCTGTGGTCAGCGTCACGTCCCGCTGGCCGAAGTAGGCGTTCAGAAAGCCGTTGTGGAACTGGCCGTAGTAGTCATACTGATCCATGATGATGTCGGAGGAGTACAGCCGGTCCACCCAGGTGGGCACATCCTCGTAATACTGGCTCTCGCCGCTGACGGCGTTCACCAGCACGGCACCCTTCACGTCCGTACCGCCGAAAAGCCCGATGCGCTTGACGATCCGGGAGCAGACCCAGTAGGGGGTGCCCTCCTCGTCGATCTCAAACACCGGCTCGTCGAACATCATGGTGGGATACTGGAACCGCAGGTGGCGGTAGAGGTTCCGGGAGAAGTGTTCCGCCGTGGTATACTTCATGCCCTCGTCCAGCCGGACCACCTCCGCCTCCTGGGTCACCATGTCGATGACGATATAGGCAGGCAGGCCGTTGGAGCGGTTGGTGAACCACTTGATGAGGTCTCCGTAGGCAAGGCTCGTGACCCGCACGGGGCGGCCCTTATAGTTGATCTGGGTGTAGTTGGGCAGGATCTCAAACTGAGACACCATATCCGCCAGCTCACCCAGCTTCCGGCTGCCCAATCGGGCGGCGGAGTCGCTGTCCAGCATGGGGATCTGGTCATAGCGGATCTCCTCCACCTCCGTGACGAAGTCACCGGTGGTCAAGGGCAGCAGCTTGCTGTATGCCCCAGCCCGCAGCACCACCCAAGAGGAAAGGGAGCCAATGGCGATGGCGGCGATCATGGCGATCACCACGAAGAAGGGTATGGTGCACTGCTTTTTCACAAAGCCGAGATACCCTCTCGCACCGGTGCCCTGGAATCCGGAGGTCAGGACAGCGCAGCCGCAGTACACGGCGCACAGCAGGAACACAAAGAAGTAAAATTCCTCCGCATGGGGGTTCAGGGCGGGCAGCTCCACATAGAAGTACACCAGTCCCACCAGCGCCGTCACGGCGATGTTGATGAGGGTGCGGGTCACAGGAGTACCGATGGGCTTCCGGGGCTTACGCTCCCGCTGAGGGCGCTCGCCCCCCTGTCCGAAATCTCCGGGGTTGAAGCCGCCGAAATTGAAGGTAAAGGGCATAGGGTTTGCCTTCCTTTCCAAAAGTTATCAAAACTGATACAAATTTATTATACCGGAAAAGTATGAACAAATCAAGGCCGCCCGCCGGCGTTGAGCCAAAAGGCCCCTCTGCCGCCGAACGCGGCAGAGGGACCTTGATTTTATTGGAAGGACTGTTACTTGGTGACGACCAGCTTGTCATCCTCCACAGCCAGCTTGGCGGTGTCGCCGGTCTTGAGGGTGCCGTCCAGCATCTTCTCGGCCACAGCGTCCTCCACCTTACTCTGGATGGCCCGGCGCAGGGGACGGGCACCGTACTTGGGGTCGAAGCCCTCCTTGGCCAGTTCCTTCACCGCCTCGTCGGAAGCGTCCAGATGGATGTCCATGGTCTCCATACGGTCCGCCACGGTCTTGAGCATCCGGCGGGCAACCTCCTCAATATTCTGCTCAGTGAGAGCGCGGAACACGATGATATCGTCGATCCGGTTCAGGAACTCCGGGCGGAAGGTCTGGCGCAGCTCCGCCAGAACGGTCTCCTTAGCCTGTGCATAGGCCGCATCGGCATCCGCCTCGGCCTTCTTATCATCAGCGTCGAAGCCTAGCTTGGCGCCGGCAGCAGTCAGCGCCTTGGCGCCGATGTTGCTGGTCATGACGATGACGGTGTTCTTGAAGTCTACGGTGCGGCCCTGAGAATCAGTGATCCGGCCATCGTCCAAAATCTGAAGCATGATGTTCCAGACGTCCTCGTGGGCCTTTTCGATCTCGTCGAACAGCACCACGGAGTAGGGCTTACGGCGCACCTTCTCCGTCAACTGGCCGCCCTCATCATGGCCCACATAGCCGGGAGGGGAACCGATGAGGCGGGATACTGTATGCCGCTCCATGTATTCGGACATATCGATCCGGATCATGGCGTTCTCGTCACCGAACATGGCCTCTGCCAGAGACTTGCACAGCTCCGTCTTGCCCACGCCGGTGGGGCCCAGGAACAGGAAACTGCCGATGGGACGCTTGGGGTCCTTCAGACCCACACGGCCACGGCGGATGGCCCGGGCCACGGCCTTCACAGCCTCGTCCTGACCCACCACACGCTTATGAAGGATATCCTCCATGTGCAGCAAGCGCTGGCCCTCGTCCTCTGTCAGACGGGTCACAGGGATACCGGTCCAACCAGACACCACAGCGGCGATGTCCTCCGCGTTGACGTCCCGGTGCTCCTGATTATTCTTGCGGCGCTTGTCACGCTCGATCTCCACCTGCTCCTTGTAGTCCTTCTCGATGTCCCGCAGCTGGGCGGCCTTCTCAAAGTCCTGGGCGTTGATGGCGGCGTCCTTGTCCTTGGACAGAGCGTTGATCTTCTCCTCCAGACTCTTGAGTTCCTCGGAGGGTTCCTCCTGCTCCATCCGCACCCGGCTGGCGGCCTCGTCCATCAGGTCGATGGCCTTGTCGGGCAGGAACCGGTCATTGATATACCGGGTGGACAGCTCCACGGCGGCCTTCAATGCCTCGTCGGTGATGTGCAGCTTGTGGTGCTGCTCATACTTCTCCCGCAGGCCCTTCAGGATCTCCAGTGTGGCCTCCTGACTGGGCTCGCCCACCGTCACCGGCTGGAACCGGCGTTCCAGAGCGGCGTCCTTTTCGATATACTTGCGGTATTCGTTCAGGGTGGTGGCGCCGATGATCTGGATCTCACCGCGGCCCAGCGCGGGCTTGATGATGTTGGCGGCGTCCACCGCGCCCTCGGCGGAGCCTGCGCCCACGATGGTGTGCAGCTCATCGATGAAGAGGATGATGTTGCCGTTCTTCTGAACCTCCTGCATCACCTTCTTGATACGCTCCTCAAATTCGCCCCGGTACTTGGTGCCGGCCACCATGCCGGAAAGGTCCAGAGACAGGAGCTTCTTATCCAGCAGGTTTTCCGGCACATCGCCCATGGCGATCTTCCGAGCCAGACCCTCGGCGATGGCAGTCTTGCCCACGCCGGGCTCACCGATCAGGCAGGGGTTGTTCTTGGTGCGGCGGGACAGGATCTGGATGACCCGCTGGATCTCGTCATCACGGCCGATGACAGGGTCCAGCTTGCCGGTCCGGGCATCCGCCGTCAGATCACGGGTGAACTCTGCCAGTGTCTTGCTGCCCTTGCCGTCCTCCTTGGCGGAACCGGCTGCCGGAGTACGGCTGTCGCCGCTCTGGGCCGCTCTGGGCGCGGCGGTGAGCTTTTTCATCAGTGCGGTATAGAGCTGACGGGCGTCCACACCGGCGGACCGCAGAATACGGACTGCCATGTTGTTGCCCTCCCGCAGAATACCGGCCAGCAGATGCTCGGTGCCGATGTAGGCATAGCCGCCCCGGATGGAATCCTCCATGGCGATCTCCACAACGTGCTTGGCGCGAGGGGTCAGACCCTGAGCGGGATTGCCGCCGGGAAGACCGGCGCCGACGCTTTTCCGAACCATTTCCGTCAGCAGGTCATCGGTCAGGCCCGCCTCCGTCAGGACGGTGTGGGCCATGCCCTCGTCCTCACGCATCAGGCCCAGCAGCAGGTGTTCCGTCCCCACATAGCCGTGACCCAATTCGCCTGCGGCCTCTTGTGCCAGCCGCAGGGCTTCCTCCGCAGTGGGAGTAAATTTATTTTCATTCATAATTCAATACCTCTTTTATTCTGGGGTGTGCGTTTTGTTTGAACGCGCCTGTTAAGCGCTTTCCTTGCCGTCCTTGTGGGACTCCTTGGCCTCCTTGTGGGCCTCCTCCAGCTTGTGGATCTCGTCCCGCAACTGGGCGGCCCGCTCGAAGTTCTCCTCGTGGATAGCCTTCTTCTGCTCCAGCTTCAACGCATTCAGCTGACGCAGATAGGAGAACCGGCTCTGTTCCTCATGGCTCATGAGGTCATCCTTCTTTTCCTCCTTGACCTCCTGCACCGGCGCTGCGCCGATGGCGGGCATGGCGTCGAAGAAATCATCGAAGGGGCTTTCCAGCATCCGGTTCATCCGACCCAGCAGAGAGGGCATGGGGCTGAAGAAATCTCCGAAGAAATCATCATTGCCAAAGAAGCTGTCCCGCATGGACGGCCGCCGGTTAAAGAGCTTCTGGGTATACCCCAGTTTTTCCGCGCAGGCCTGGCAGAGATGGTGTTCTTCTGTTCTTCCGTTGATGCTGCTGCGATATACAAAGCTGACTTCATTCTTTCCGCAATTCTCACATTTCATAATGCATTCCTCCATAAACTGTATATAAATTTTTTCTTAACTGTGTTGCGTGCCGTTCCTCAGGCGTTCACACCTGTAAGATCAGCACCTGTCGCAGGATATCCGCCCGGACAGCGTCCCGGCTCTCCCGGGGCACCCGGCTCAGGGCCTTATCGCCCACGGCGGTGAGGATCGTCTGACCCATGTCCCGCTCCAACGCGCCGGACTGCACCAGATTGCTGAGGATAGCTCTGGCCGAAGCCAGATCCACGCTGCTGCCCAGACTGTTGATGACGTGCATCATCAGCGTCTGCCGGTCCACCTGCACCCGGGTGATGCGGATATATCCGTTGCCGCCGCGCCGGCTCTCTACGATGTAGCCCCGCTCCGGTGAAAACCGGGTGGACATCACATAGTTGATCTGGCTGGGTACACAGTTGAACCGCTGGGCCAGCTCGCTGCGCTGGACCTCCAGCACACCGTCCTCCGCCGTATCCAAGCTATCCTGCAAAAAGCTGGCGATCAAATCTGAAATCCCCATGGGGACATCTCCTTTCTCGTCTCCGTCTTTTGACTTTGACTATCTTTAACCTTTGTTTGATTGTAGTATAGCACCATCTTTTCCAATGTCAATAGCTATTTTTGACTTTCTTTGACCATTTGTGTAAACAGTTTGTGAACGCTCATTTCCCCCCATAGTTCGCATATGCAGTTCAATATCTCTAACCGCCGAAAGGCCCTGCTTTTTCCAATGTTTTTCCGGTTTTTGTGACATTTTCACAGTTTTCTTTTTCCTTGGTAAGAATTTAACAAATCGCCCTTGCTTTTTAGAAATTGTATGATACAATGAAGGCACATTCTAATGGAGGTGTGTACACATGGCTTATAAGATTACTTCTGCTTGCGTCAGCTGCGGTTCCTGCGCAGACGTTTGCCCCGCCGGCGCTATCAGCCAGGGCGACGATCAGTACGTGATCGATTCTGCCGCTTGCCTGGACTGCGGTTCTTGCAGCGACACCTGCCCCAACGGCGCCATCGTCCCCGAGGAATAATTCTTAAAGGGATACATAAAACCGTCTCAGGCCCGATCCTGAGACGGTTTTTTTGTTTGCCGCCGGGACTTGCGGAGAAAGCGGTTCCCCTATATAATAATAGAAGCGTTCAATGGGAGGTGACGGCGTGGAGCATTGGGAATACCTGAAGCCGGACGGGCTGCGGTTCGTCTGGGATGATACGCTGTTCCGCCCCGGCACGGACTCCTTTCTGCTGTCCTCCCTGCCGAAGCTCTCCGCCGGACTGCGGGTCTGCGATCTGGGCTGCGGCACCGGCCTGCTGGGGCTGCTGCTCCTGCAAAGGCAGTCGGAACTGACCGTCACCGGGATCGACATTCAACCGGCGGCTGTGGCGCTGGCAGAGCGGGCCGCCGCCGAAAACCGCCTGACGGATCGGCTCACGTTTCAGAGTATCGACCTCCGGCAGGTGCGGCAGCATTTTTCCACCGGCTCCTTTGATCTGGTGGTCTGCAACCCGCCCTATTACCCGCCCGCCAGCGGAAAAGTCTCCGGGGACAGCGCCCGCCGCACTGCCCGCTCCGAAACGGAGGCGAGTCTGGCGGATATCTGCGCCGCCGCGTCCTATCTGCTGCGGTGGGGCGGAAAATTCTGTCTGGTCCACAAGCCAGAACGGCTGACGGACACAGCCTGCGCTCTGCGGGAGGCGGGCATGGAACCCAAGCGGCTGCGCTTCGTCCAGAATCGACCGGACACAGCCCCTTCCCTCTTTTTGATAGAGGGCTGCCGGGGCGGTAAGCCGGGGGTGGACATTCAACCGCCCCTTCTTTTGCAAACGGATACCGGCGCTCCCACCGGGGAGCTGAACGTCATTTACTTTCGAGATCAGGAGGTCTGACCATGGCAGGCATTTTATATCTGGTAGCTACGCCCATCGGCAACCTGGGGGACTTCACCCCCCGTGCGGTGGAAACGCTGGAAAACGCGGACTTCATCGCCGCGGAGGACACCCGTGTGTCCATGAAGCTTTTGAACCATTTCGGCGTGAAAAAACCTTTGATCAGCTATCACGAGCACAATCACGTCACCGCCGGGCAGAGCGTTCTGAATCGACTGCTGGCCGGGGAATCCTGCGCTCTGATGACGGACGCCGGCACCCCCGCCATCTCTGACCCCGGCGAGGATCTGGTGCGGCTGTGCGCGGAAAACGGCGTGGAGGTCCGGGCCATTCCCGGCTGCTGCGCCGCCGTCAACGCCTTGGCTGTCAGCGGTCTGCCCACCGGACGCTTCACCTTTGAAGGGTTCCTCACTGTCAATAAAAAAAGCCGCCGGGAGCACCTGAATTCCTTAAAGGACGAGACCCGGACCATGATCTTCCACGAGGCCCCTCACAAGCTCCGCACCACACTGAATGACCTGATGGAGGCCTTCGGCCCGGACCGCCGGATCTCCCTGTGCCGGGAACTGACCAAGCTCCACGAGGAGGTCCTGCGTTTCACCCTGGCCGAGGCCGTGGCCTATTACGAGGAGAACGCCCCCAAGGGCGAATACGTCCTTGTGGTGGCCGGAGCCGCTCCCAAAACCGGCGCCGTGGTGACACTGGAAGACGGCGTGGCGCAGGTCCTCACTCTGAAGGAGCAGGGGATGCGGCTGAAGGACGCCGCCAAGGAGGTGGCGGAGCACACCGGCCTTTCCAAAAACGAGCTGTACGCTGCCGTCTTGGAGCGGTAAGCGTGAAAAACACCCGGCGCGGATGATCCACGCCGGGTGTGCTTTATTTTGTGAAGTGCTGGTGGTTGAAAATGTGGTCCGAACAGAAGCAGTGATAGCCCTGACACTTGGAGCAGTACCGGAACTCCAGTTCCGGGTGGTCGGCGTCCGTGCGGCCGCAGACTTCGCACTTGTGGCGGTAGCCCCGCTCCGTCTCTGCCTTCTTCTGCTGCCGGACGGCGGACTTGAATTGAATGGTCTGTCTGGACCGCTGGCGGCTCTGGATGCCCAAAATGCTCTTGATATCCTCCCAGAAGAAGATCACAAAGTTCAAAATTGCCACCACAGCGGCCAGAGCACTGGCGTAGGCACCGTACCGCACGGACCGAGCGATGTTCCACGCCATCAAAGCGATGTCCGCCCATGCCAGCCACTTGGCCTTCAGAGGGATCACCCCGTAAAACCAGACCTGCGCGTCGGGATACATCACTGCGAAGGCCAGGAACATCGTCAGGTTGATGTAATAGGCGTCGGACAGGCTCCAGCCGTAATACCCCGTGGCCAGCGAGAGGATCACCGTGGACAGTACGCTGAACAGCATGCCGCTGAGATAGTACAGGGTGAACTTGGCGGTGCCCCACTCCCGCTCCAGCGTCCCGCCCACGAAGTAGCAGAAGGACAGCATGATAAACAGCGATATGGGGCGATAGGTAAAGGGCAGCAGCACAAAGGTCACCAGCCGCCACACCTCGCCATGGAGCACATGGTAGAGGTCAAATTTCAAAAAGCTCAGGGCCGCCGACCCGGCGAACAGCGTCAAAATGTACGTCACTGCGTTGGCGATAACAATGTAGAGCATCAGGTTCGGTATGCCGAAGCGGGGATGGCTGTACGCAAACCGGTCGATCCATTGGTTCAGTTTCTTCAAAATGGGTCCTCCTGTCATTCTTCAGGTGTGCCGGAGGCAAAAACCGCCGGACAGATGGCATTATTATAACCGTTCCTGTCAGAAAAGTCATCTTTAAATTGTGAACGTTTTCCATCTGATAAATTTTTATAAAAAGATTCTCCGTTTTCGGTTGACAAACCGCCCCAATCTATGGTAAACTAATCAAGCGTTTGAGAGCCGGAGAACTCCTCTGCCGATGGAGAGATGTCCGAGTGGTTTAAGGAACCGGTCTTGAAAACCGGCGAGGCGCAAGTCTCCGTGGGTTCGAATCCCACTCTCTCCGCCAATTTCATAAAACACCATCGACCTGCGGAAGTACCCAAGAGGCCGAAGGGGCTCCCCTGCTAAGGGAGTAGGCTGGATAAAACCGGCGCGAGGGTTCAAATCCCTCCTTCCGCGCCATAAGGTGGCAACAATTTGGATATTTTAAGCGCAACGCTTAGAATGCCAAAGGGTTGCCGCCTTTTTTTATTTCAAATTCCGCACTCAGAAAAAAAGATATTTTCGCGTTATTTTGGTAACCGGAGAGATTTGAACTCCCCCTTTCACAGATTCAAAGGCAAAAACCTGAGAAGTGCCCTTTTTGCGGGCACAAAATAGAACGATCTTTTCTCAAAATTTTATACGATCTTTCGGGCGTCTGTTTGTTGGTTTCGTCGAAGCCATCAAAAAGGCGCCCTTTTTCATTTCACACCTTAATTCATCATCCGGCCGGAGCATTTCAGGATGCTCCGGCTTATTTTTTTGCTTACGAGGAGGACTCCAAAATGAATCATCAAAACGAACCCGCACAGCTCCGCTTCCTTGAGGAAACCGCCAATCAGTTGCGGCAGAACGGCTTCACGGTGGAACCAATCGAAGATCACCACCTGCCCGTCAGCATTGAAAAAGGGCGCCTCTGCCGTATCTCCGGCAAGGGCAGCGTATTGTACCGGCAAGAAAACGTAGACAATATCAGGGCACAGGACGCTTTGCAGACGGTGATTGACACCGTCAAAATGACTTCGGAATACATGGCGATTCTGGAAACCGCACCGCGGCTCAAAGCCAGCGGACTGGATGGCGACTACCGCGTCCTCGCGGACTTTGGTGACGCAGTGCTGGCGGGCCACCCCACCGAGCGCGGTGTCCAATTCGTGACTTGGGAGTGGGACTTCGACCGGGAGGGCGTCCATCACGGACATTATTTCCAGGATGACTATGATGCCGCCAAGCGGGATTTCGCCACACGCAGCGGGCTTGTTCAAAAAGGCGCCCTTTTTGAACCGGAGCAGCTTGCGGAGATCTACCGCGCGCTGGCGTTCGTCCGCGAACAGGATGAAAGCCTTTCCTTCGGACGGGATCGGGAGCTGGCGGAGCTGATGGAACAGGTCAGCGGACTGCTGCCCACGGATGCTCTGCGGCAGCGGGACGCACCGGAGCGGGGCACCATGACAATGAAATAAGTATCCACGCAGGCCGGACAGAAATGTCCGGCATTTTTTGGTTTAAGGAGGAAAAGACGATGGAAATTCATGGCACGATCCACTTCAAACTCATTCTTCCGCACTTCCCCGGCTTTCAGCAGGAGCCGCTGCCAGCGCCTGTTTGCAGCCGTTCACCGGAATGTGACGGCTGCCCTTATCCCCGCCATGGCTTTCTCTGCTGGGGCGCGGACGGAACCTGCCTGCGGACCAGAATGAACAAAATCAACGGATCGGAGGAAAAAAATGATGTTTCAAGCAATTTTGAGTAATCCCAGCCACCCGGAATACGGCGTGGCGACCATCCCGTTCCCCATCTCTCACCATCAGTACGCGCACTGTATGGAGCTGCTGGCGGCGTTGGAGATCGGCGACGCGGTCAAGGCGGACTGCAAGGTGGAGGAGGTTGATAGCTTTTTCTCTGTGCTCAAACGCACGGAAATGCTCACGGTCAATGTGGAGGAACTGAACTACCTCGCCAAGAGGCTGGAAAGCTTCGACACCGGCGAGGCCGCACAGTTTCAGGCAATGGCCCACAAGCTGGAGCCGTTCGAGTTAAAGGATCTCATCAACCTGACCTTCTGCTGCCAGCAGGCTACGGTCATCACCGACTTTTCCGACCTCGCCGCCATCGGCCGCGACCACTACATGAACCTGCACGGCGGCAGCGCAAGTGTGGATGAACTGAACAAACTGGACAGTGAGGAAACGGCAAGACGGCTCATTGAAAGCGGCGGCGGCACGATCACACCCTACGGCGTAGTCTACGACAACGGCATGAAGCTGGAACAGGTCTACGATGGCCGGTTCTTTCCCTGCTATTACTATGAACCGAACGCCATCACCGTTGCGGTGACCTCCAAAACCGAGCCAGAGGACACAGAACACATCACATGGCTGTTTCTCCCTATGGTGCAGGAGGAGATCGACCGCGCCCTTCTTCGTGGGGGCATCACCGATCCCGCCGATGTCCGCCTGCGGCTGGAGGACAGCCAGCTCCCCAATGAGGTAGATGTCCTTCTGGATATGGAGTACGAAACGCTCTCCGACCTCAATGAACTGGCAGAGGCGACGGATGGATTATCAAACGCGGATATAGAAAAGCTGGGTGCCGTGGTCATGCTGGCAGAGCCAAAGTCCGCAGCGCAGATCAAAAACCTTGCGGAAAACCTCGACCTTTTTGACTTCGCCCCCGACGCGCACTCTCCCGCCGAGTACGGCAAGTACATGATCCAGCAGTCCGGTCATTTCGACTATGACGAAAATCTTGACGCTTTTTATGACTATGAAAAGTATGGCACGGAGCGCATGAACGCGGAGGACGGGATGTTCACCGACCGGGGCTATGTTGCCTACAAAGGCTTTTTTCGCATGGAGGAAGTGATGAACGGCAGCCAGAGCAGCCGCATGGAGATGGGAGGGCTTTCACGATGATCATTCGAGCAGAACTGAAGTGTAAGCAGACCGGGTGCGAGGCAGACCCCTGTGCCGTTGCTGCATGGATTTTGCAAAATACGGTCAGGGTTGCATGGAAAATGACGGTGTGACGGAAACAGAGTTCGGCCTGCTGCGCCGCTTGGCTCCGCCCTTCCCAGAGCCGCGGCAGGGACAGAGGATGATGTAAGCAAAAGCGGCTCGATCCATTTGGATCAAGCCGCTTGATGAGCAGATAAACCGGAAATTATCTAACGTAGAGGTGAAAAGATTAGTGCGCCTATATCGACAATAATGCATATTAGTATCGTTGGGAGCATAAGGCAACGCCTTTCCTCCGACGATTGAGTTGTTCCCCACAGTAGTTTGAAGTCTACTTTTGTATAATCATAAGACAACGCTTTTGCTTGCAAATATACTGTGAAGCCCATTAGGATATAACTCACAAAGTGAACAAACAGCCAAAAGAGAGAATAGCTATTTGCCAAAAGAAACTGCCCTCCTAAAGGTTCTAAGGCCATCCACGAAATAATAAATGCTATCATCGAAAACATTCGAAAAAAATGGGCTTTTTTTCGAACTCGATTTCTCGTATGCGTATGTTCCCTCATAAGTCACACCTCAAAACAACCTCACTAAGATAGTATCTCCACATCATGTAAATTGAGTCTCTCGACGTCTGTGTTTGTGCTGACTTGCTCTGCAACAGTCTTCTCTGCCACAAATTTTTGTTTGCCACATCATAGCACACCCCCAAAAATGTGTAAAGCCAAATTCTACACCGAAAGGAGATCTTAACCTTGAAAGATGCAACACAATTTCATATCCGACCTGCCCGCCCGGAGGAGGCGGGCTTATTTTATGCCCAGCACCCCGAAGAAGATAAGCGCCTTGGCGCTGTCGGCTGTGTCCGCATGGACTTCGGGCGCAGCGGAAACGAGTTCTGGCATACCTGGTGGCCCCGCGGCCCGGAGGAGCTGAACAGCCCCGCGTTCAAAGCGGAGTTGCAGCAGATCGTTGGTAAGCTCCGTGAAGATGTGCTGAAAAACCGCTTCGCGATGGAGCGTTTCTGCTATGAACACGGCGGGAAAATCAGCGGCGGCTGGACACAGAACTACGGTTACATTGTGGAAACGGAGCATTACCGCTACTGCCTGCGCTGCAATCCGTCTCCTGGAGATTATAACTGCTACTGTACGGCCTATGATCTGGATGTCCAGCGGCAGAACATGGCGCGGGACAATCCCCTGGTGGGCCGCGTCACCTATGCCAATGGCGACGCGCAGGAGTTTGCCGATGCCGAAGCCTTCCTCGAGTGCGTGCGGGAGGAGCTTCCGTATCGCCCCACCACAGGCTTCCGTTACGAGGTGCTGACCGACGATCCCAGCGTCCGCAGGCAGGTGGATGACATGATCTTCGACTTCTACGGCGAGGAAAATCCCCGTCAGTTGGAGGAATATCAAAAAACGCCCGATCAGGGCATGACAATGGGAGGTATAAAGTGATGGACAGAAAAATGGTGAATTTTATCAAGGAGCAGTATCCCCCCGGCACCCG